>Ga0209668_10000490_pt1 | contig 16273 bp, 17 predicted proteins | sample FrelakmetPLP11PL_FD_187150 | JGI IMG/M metagenome (GOLD analysis project Ga0209668, IMG submission 187150) | Freshwater lake sediment microbial communities from the University of Notre Dame, USA, for methane emissions studies - PLP11 PL (SPAdes)... | ecosystem: Environmental > Aquatic >... | reverse complement strand
TATCCGACCTGGTTCTTCCCCGGACAGGAACTTTCCCCGGGGACACAGGATCCGGTGGCATTGGCAAAAAAGGCCAATTGCGACACTGGAGCGCTAACAAGTGCCGCGCTTCCGAATACGCAGGGATCAGGAACGGTTTCCGCCGTGCCGGTTCCGGAAAGCGCAACGGCCCCGCTTAGCGCCGAGCCACAGGTAAAATAATTCCATAAGTATTACCGCAATTTTATGAAAAAAACCGCACTTTCAATCGTGCTTATACTGGCCACGGCCTTGTTTCTGACGGCCTGCGGCGAACAGAAGCCCGTTATAAATCTTCCAAAAGAAATTGTAAGTCCGACTCCTTTTCCATATACGGGGGAAGCCGGTAAACCAAAGACCCCGGGGCTGCAAGTCTACCAGCTAAATAATGACGGCACTTCACAGGAAGTAAGCAATATCAATAGCGTCAACACGGATAAGCCCGCCGCCATCGGCGCGGTCGCAAAAGGGATTGTCATTACAAAAGACGGGTTCACTCCATCTGCAATTACATATAAGGCGGGCACAAAATTGACAATCCAGAATATGGATTCCGTGGAACACCAGCCTGCTTCTGATCCGCATCCGGCGCACACGATCTGTCCGGAATTGAATTCGGAAAAGCCACTGGCGCCGAATGAGTTTTTTGAAGTCGTCATCACCGGGCCAAAGACCTGCCCGATCCATGATCACCTCAACCCGGCTCTGACGGCCACGATTACCGTTACAGAATAAGTGGGCACTTTAAGCGAAAAAATCAAATCGTTTGCGCGCTTGTCCGGCGCCGACCTTGTCGGCATCGCGGCGGTTGCGTACGACAGCGAGGATGAAAAACATCTGCGCGATTTTATAGATGAAGGTCGCAACGCGGACATGAAATGGATGGAAGATTTTTCATTGCGGGCGCATCCGGAAAAACTCTTGCCCGGAGCTAAAAGCGTCATTGTAATCGGGCTGAATTATTACACTCCGGTCGCGCCTTTGCCATCGGGCCACGGGCGGATCGCCCGATACGCGCGCGGCCGCGACTACCACAAAATCCTGCGCGGCATCCTTAAAAAAATTGTGGTGTTTATTACGGAAAACTACGACGCGAACGCGGCCAATGCAACCCGATTCCGGGATTCAGAAGAGCAATCCGTATCCTTCTCACGCACCCCGGCGCGCCATCCGGAAGCGGCGCGGCGCCCCGCCCCCACCTGCAAAATCTGCATTGATTCAAGCCCCATCATCGAAAAAAGTTACGCGGTCAAAGCGGGACTCGGCTTCATCGGCAAAAATACCACCCTGATCACGCCTGAATTTGGCTCATTCGTTTTGCTGGGGTCACTGCTCACCACTCTTGACCTGGAACCAGACAAGGCGCGCGCGGGGTCTTGCGGCAACTGCACGCGTTGTCTGGAAGCCTGCCCGACCAGAGCCCTAATAGCCGCCGGGAAAATGGACGCGCGCCGTTGTATCTCTTATCTCACCATCGAACACAAAGGCGAAATACCCGCCGAATTCTGCGATAAAATCGCCCCGCGCGTCTTTGGATGTGATACCTGCCAGGATGTCTGCCCATACAATCTGGCCCATGCCAAACAGGCAACGAACAGGGACATCATGAAAAACATCGCCGGCCCGAGTGTCGCCCTGAAAGAAATTCTGGATATAAAAACCGACACGGAATTTCTCAAACGCTTTGCCGGCTCCCCGTTGATGCGCGCCAAACGCGCCGGTCTGCAAAGGAACGCGAAAATCGTATTAGGAAAAGAATAATCAAAATGACAACTTCATTTTTCAAATCAGGCGTTTTTTTGCTTTGGAGTTGCGATTATATAACAGAAAATTTCCGTATCCCCGGTGCGGTCATAGCCGTGGAATGGTATTTCTTCAGCTTGTTCAATATCAAAACTTGGCTCAAGCAGGGCAATAAGAGCCTCTTTTGATTCGGGATATATCCGGAAAACTTTATCATGAAGATCAACGGATGAATTGTATGGGTCATCCTCCAGAAGTTTTCGTTGGTTGGGCGATTTTGCAGAAGCGGAAGCCGCCGTTTTCATTGCCAGACAGAATTTCCCCGGTTTTGTGTCGACCGTTTTTTTGCGAAGAACGCTGGCGATAAGGGGGAAAATCTTTTCCCGCAAAACCAGAGAAGGTGAATAATGAAGAGTAGAATGGGAATAAACCATATCAAGATCCGCACCGATGGCGGTTTCAAGCACCTTTATGAAATCACTGCAGGCTATATTAAGGCGATCACGCCACTTGCGCTTTCCGATATATTTTAATGCGGCCTGCATTGCGGCAAGGCTGGATTCAATGCCGACAACATGTGTTGTTGAATTACGGGCAAAGAACATTGCATCGTTGCCAAAGCCCGTTCCAAGTTCCAGCATAAGCTCGGGCTCGTCAGATTTAATGATGCGCAATACTTTTTTCGCGAATGCATTTACCAGTTTTGCGGAAACTGTTGAAAAATTATGTCCGGAAGCTCCCTTGCCGTGGATGGATTGCCACCTTTGAACCGCGACAAGAGCACTGTCTTTAAGTAGTTTATGGGCCTTCTCGTGCGCCTCCAGGGTATTTTCTCCCAAGAGGGAGCCCATTTGCTTCAGTAAATCAGCCGGTATGGCTTCTTCCCTATATTCCGGAGGGGATGTATTTAATAGAGATTGAATTTCTTTCCTGGAAGAAGTATTAGCATTATTTCCAATAGCTGAAATGGCGTCTGAACCTATGCCTGTGGCAATTTCTTTACAGGATATACTTTCGACATCCGGTGCCGCCGTCTCATTTCCATCTCCTGCAGACACAGAATTATCATTACTATCGTCTGATACTTCTGGTTTTTCATCAATAGGCATAGCCTTTATTTACAAGTTATTGAAAGAGGAAGCTCATCACAAACATACAACAAAATAGAAACATAGCAAGTGCCTTTCAGGAAGATTGCGCTCACCAGACAAAGCCCCGCCCACCCAAAGTCCGATGCTGATATTTTCAATCAACCGCCGCTGTGACTATTGGCTGGGACGAAAAAAATACATAGCTAGTTGGCGCCGAGAAATCGGACAGCCTCAAAGTCACGGTCTTACCGGGCAAGCTCTTTAGTGACAAAACGACTAAAAACAACCCGATACCGGTAACATATCTTGAACGCAAAACGAAAAAATTAAAAAATAACTTTTTCCTCTGTGATTTTATTTAACTTGTTCGCCAGCCGCGCCATTACGAATAATAAATCCCCCAGCCGGTTCAGATAAACAATAACCTGCGGGTTGACCTTCTCGCGCTTACAAAGCGCCACCACCGCCCGTTCCGCCCTTCTGCAAACCGTTCGCGCCAGATGCAAAAAACACGCCCCGTCACTTCCGGCCGGTAAAATAAAATTATTCAGCGGAGTTAATTTCTTCTCAATTTCATCAATCTGTTTTTCAAGACGGCTGACATGTTTTGCGGAAATGCGCGGCGATTTCGCGGCGGAGGATTTCCCGGCCGCTCCGCGCGTTTTTCCACCCGCTTTTATCGGAGTCGCCAAATCGGCTCCCACCACAAAAAGCTCTTCCTGCAGGTGATGCAAAATCTTTTCGATCTCACGGCTGTCGTTTTCTTCCCTGCACAACCCCAAAACGGCATTCAACTCGTCAATGTCGCCGTACGCGCAAATGCGCGGACAGTCCTTGCTAACGCGCCGACCGCCAAACAACCCCGTTTCACCCTTGTCCCCGGTTTTTGTGTAAATTTTCATATCAGTGCCCGGTGTTGACGGAGTATGCCGCCCGTGTCGTTTAGCGCCGCCGCTGGTTTTATCTAACACCCCGGTATCAACCCAGCATCGAATTAACAATCTTATTCACCAAAGTGCCGTCTGCTTTCCCTTTTACCTTCGGCATCAGCGCGCCCATCACCTTCCCAATCTCGCCCTTTTTAGTGGCGCCCGTCTGCGCGATGGCCTCTTTAACCAGCTCAAGGATTTCATCTTCACCGAGTTGAGGAGGCATATAAGCCTTCAGCACCTCAATCTCCTTCTCCTCTTTTTCCGCCATTTCCACGCGGTTGCCTTTGCGGAACTGCTCTGCCGAATCCTGCCTGGACTTGATTTCTTTTGAAACCAAAGTCAAAACATCGGCATCGGAAGCGTCTTTCTTTTCAGCGCCGGACACCTCAAATTTCATCATCGCCGCCTTGAGCATGCGCAAAGCGCCAAGTTTAATTTCATCTTTTGCCTTCATTGCATCAAGCATGTCTTTCTGGACTTGTTGTTTTAACGCCATACGATATTAATTAGAAATTAGTTATTGATGGATTGTGAAGATGATTGCGCCGGGGCGTTTTCAACAACGGCCGTATCGTTTTTATCCGCTTCCGCCTGCCTTCTTTCTTCCGGACCGGGGCTGTAGAACCAGTAGATCGAGAAAGTCATCACATAAAAAATCAGCACGAATAAAATAACAATCCCGAGAGGGGTCGCCATAAATTGTCTGATTTTGCCGATTGCGTCTTTCATTTGCGATTTTCTGGACTATTACCGCTTGTAAAGCATAGTAAAGTTTAGCACAATAATCCAGCGCCATAAACAATCCCAATGTTTGGATTATTCGGTCAAATCAGAAGGGGCTCGCCCCGCCGCGCCCCCACTCAACGGGCGGACGGGAACCGTGAAAAAAACGCCGTTCCCCCTGTGCGCGTCAAAACGCAGGAAACGCTCACTTTATCCGGTCGCAAAATCCAATATACGCTTGTATCCAGCAGGCTCGCGCGCGGAGTAAGAATTAAAATAAGTCCGAATAACGGGCTGGAAATAGTCGTACCGCGCCGTTTCAGTTTGAGCGCGCTTCCGCATCTTCTTCATGAGAAGGAAAACTGGATAATCAAACATCTGTCCAAACTGGAGACACAAAATAAATCATCCGCCAACCGGCTCCGTGACGGCGAGCTCCTTCATCTTTTTGGAGAGCCTTATACATTAAGATTTTTGCCGACGATCAAAAGGGTCGTCTCGGTCAAAGAAGCGCGCGCGTTAAAATTTGTGGCCGACCGCGCCGAAGAAACAGGTAAAGAAATCCTGGTTTACAGCCGCGCTTTCAATCAAGGGGCTGATTACGCTTTTACGGCTTCCGCGAGCATGCCCGGCGCCACCGCTTATGCGGATTCCCCCGGCGGTGCGGCCCCGGATGCACTTAAAGAGCCGGGCGCCCTGCCCGAGCCGATAAAAAAAGAATTTGAAGTCTTCTTCCGCAAAAAAGCAAAACAATATTTCTCAAAACGCGTACCCGAAATCGCGCAGATTATGGGCGTCAATTTTGCCCGCATCACCGTGCGCGGACAGCAATCCCGCTGGGGTTCCTGCAGTCGCGAAAATAACCTCAACTTCAACTGGCGGCTCGCGTTTTACGAAAAGCAGATTGCCGATTATGTCATCTTCCACGAGCTGGCCCACACAGTTCACCACAACCACTCAACGCGGTTTTACGCGCTACTGGAGAGGTTTTGCCCGGATTACAAGGCTCTGAGAAAAACCCTGCGGGAAGGGCACGCTCCGATTTGATTCGTCACCTCTTCAAATAAACCCCCTGCGGATACACTTTTTAGCGCACACTCAACCGGTCTTCAGCTCATTGTGCGTTCCGGCCGCCCTTATGTAAAAAGTGTCGCCCTCCCTCCTGAAGATTATCCGATAGTCCTTGTCGATTTTGGCTTCGTAATAATTGAATTTGCGGAAGCGACCTTTCAGGGGCTTGATCGGGAACGGACAACCGTATGTGCCGGAGGTCATAAAAAACAATAGACATTCATTAATCCTTTGTTGGATTTTTGGCTGTGCCTTGTTGAAGTTTTTTTTTGCGCCTTTGCTGATTTCCAGAAGGTACATGTTTCAAGCCTATTAATTCAGCTAAATGTTTATCATCCCTCACCCTGATGTAATTCTCCGGTATGTCGTCCCTTTCCAGTCTGACCTCAAACGGGATAGCTTTCTGTATGACGACCTGCCTGTAAAAAACGGTTATGGCTTCCGTCGGAGTGACGCCCATTTTTTTTAGCGCGTTCTCGGCGGAGCTTTTCAGCTTCGGCTCTATCCTGGCGCGGATCATGGCTGTTTTTGGCATATTTGTCGGAGATTAATACTGTACTAATGTAGTGTATCCCAAATGGGATACAAATGCAATATCTCCGACCAGTGCCTCAAAAAGCAATCCCTGTGGGACTTATACTCTTCGGACATTACGAAAATATTAACGGGCAATAAAAAAATGATGAAAAACCGCGGGAAGATACGGCGCCGCCTCGTTCAAGCTTTTACTGTAATTTTACTGTAATTTTCGTGAGTGCTCCAAAGGGCGGTCAGCCGCATATTCTTACACCTTCAGATAAACTCCCTTCGGGTCCACTTTCTCCCGCAAAATCCTTAACTCCTCTTTTGTCGGGGCTTTTGTCACGGGGATTTTCCACGGCACGATCGGCCTCCAGCGCATCGCGCGCAAAACCATTCTTTTTGTGACGCCGGGATGCAAAGATTTGATGCGCGCCTTTTTACTGCGCGTTTCAAAATCAAAAATGCATAAATCTGTGATGATGTATTTTGGCCCGTTGCCGCGAAGTCCGAATTTAGCGCGCGATTTGCCGCCTTTAAGATGCCCCGGAGAAGTGATGTAATCGCACTTCACGAACTTTCGCTTTTCGTGGAGCGAAATGATGAAAGTGTTTTTTGCGAGCGACGCGATGTCATTTGCGCCACCGCTTCCCGGTAAACGAATTTTTGGCCGACGGTAATTGCCGATGACGGTTGAATTTACATTGCCGAAGCGGTCGATCTGCGCCCCGCCGATGAAACCGATATCCACATAACCACCCTGCAATAATTCGCCCAGCGTCGCGCGGACATCCAGAACGGCGGCGGCGTTGTGCATCAGGCGCGGGTCGGAAACGGATCTTGGCAAATCACGGTTTTTTGTATCGATATTCCCGCCCTCGTAAACGATTTTAGCGTTTTTGGCGTTTGTATTTTGCGCGAGCATGGAGGCCAAAACCGGCAGTCCCGTCCCTGCGAAGACGATTGCCTCGTCCCATATCAGACGGGCTCCGCAGATCGCCATCAGTTCCTGGTTTGTGTACTTGTTTTTCATCTGACCTTTGAGGTCGGTGGACAGCTCCTATAATTCATTGCCCGCCACTACTCCCCAATTATTAATTCTTAATTACTAATTATTCTAATACCCCAACCCTTTCCGCGCCTTCAGCTTTTCCCGCCGATCGGCGATTTTTTTCATCAACGCTTCCTCCCCGATGTCCACCCACTCCTTTTTGTATTCATCCCAGCCCTCCTCCGTTTTGCATAAATCAGCGTAATACTCAATATGCTCCTGGTCGTAATCGTAAAAATTATACATCGCGGTAGGCCAGGCGCCCCACGGCGCGTGAACGATATAATCGACCATAAGCCCGGGTACGGCCGTTTTCTTTGGATCCCGCCGCGTCACAGTCGGCGAAACAATTTCCTCCGCCAGCACAATCTTTACATCGCTTGCTTTTAATCCATCCACATCGGAAGTCAGCGCGTCGTCAATCTGCACATTCCCCTCGGTATCGACTCTTTGCACCTGTATAACGCCAAAATCGGGATTGATGGAAGGAACCAGGCAAACCAGTTCCCCCGTAAAAGGGCACTCCACCAGCGCCAGCTTTTCGGCCTTTCTTCTGAAAGTGGTTTTCGTCTCAATATCGGATCCCAAAATGCTCTTCACCGGCATGAAAGGAACGCCGATCGCCCCGCCGTAAAGCCGCATCGTCATTGATAAATTCGTATAATCCTCAATCAGCAAATCACCTTGTTCAACTCTGCGACGGATGTTCGGCCCCGGCCCGATAGTTTCAATCCCGCCGTAGGCGACCTCCATGCGGCTTACCACATTTCCGCCCGCCAATAAATCCGTATGCACAGTCGGCCCGGAAGATACAAAATGCAAATCATGAGTTCCCTGTCTGATCAATTCTCTGCTGAAAGACATTCCCGCGCGGATATGCGCAAACCCGCCGATGAAGACACTGCTCCAGCTCGGGATGAGTTTGGCCGCCTCTTTCAATGAAATCTGCTTTGGCACGGGGCGATTATACCACACACACACACTGCGCCGCAGGCGCGCAGTGTGCCTATTAGCAACATCCGCATCGCGGATACAATTATTGAGGGTTGCCCGTCGCTCCAAGGTCGTCCATAATCACACCGTCATTAACAATCAACCATGCCCACCCCAACAAACCATTTACTCATGTTCGGCGGCACCGAATGCGTACACTGCCACGAAATGGACCCGATTGTGGAACGGATAGATAAGGAAGATGGGATTATAATCGAATACCTGGAATCCTGGCACAACGATGAAAACGCCCAATTGCTTGAAAAATACGATGGCGGCCGCTGTGGAGGAGTTCCGTTTTTTTACAACACCAAAACCCAGAAATTCATCTGCGGTTCTTGCGACTATGATACCCTGAAAAAGTGGGCGAAGGGCGAATAGTCGCGCACGGAAGCGCGCCCGGCCCGGTAACCCGCCATTCATCCGGTATTAACAAAAACGCCCATGTCCCCAAAAATCACAATCAACGGCAAAGAGATAGACACGGCCAATCTTCCCCGCGAACTTCAAAATATTGAAGGATTATCTCCGCAGTTAAAAGAACTGCTTGCAGACAAAGACGGCAACGGCTCGCCGGATATCGCGGACAATCCATTCGCCGCGCTCGCCAAGTTGGGAAAACTGGCTTCAATGGGAAAAGACATGCCGGTGCTTGTAAACCTGATAAAAAACCAGTCGGGAAAACAGGGATTCATCAAAGGAGAAAAAGAAGAAATGGCCATCCTGGAAGCGATGGCTTTAGGTGAGCCGATATCTCCGAGCGCAACATCGTCTTCATCCTCAATACCGAATCGATTTTCCAGCCCGGCGCAAAAACTCTCCGCGCAGTATAGGCCTTCCACAAGCTCCCCAATCAAGCATGACACGGGCAGAAGAATTCTTTTCATGGCCGTCGCGATTGGATTAGTCGGATGGTACATATGGCAATCGGGGATGTTGCCGAATCTGGATTTTTAAGTCAGCGACTTTCCGGCAATGCGCGGCTTCCCCACATCGACCGCGGTCTTCCTTGTAGTTCGCCCTTCTATGCCTCCACCGAGTCCGCCGGATTTGCGGGATTGTAAAGCACTTCAATTTCATCGCCCTCCCTTGGTACGGCCACCCGGGAAACGGTTTTTTGGATGACGGTATTCATCCCGGGCCTGATCTGGACATCCAGTTTGACCACCGGATTATTGTTGATCGATGCTCCGGTGTCCCGCACATTCATGATTAATCCTTTGGCTCTTACGCCGCCCTGCTGGAGCCTTTTTCGCACCTGTACGTCTCTGACAAAACCCATGAACATCGGAGCGACCGCCGCGGCGGTAATCAGGATTATGATGCCCGCTACCACGAAAGGCACGGCAAAAAAATACCCTTCAACATTTGCGGAAACTGTTGCGGAGTCCGTCCAGTCGACGCCGAAAACCATGTACATGCCGATTCCTACGGCCGTCATGATTAAGAGCGGTATAATGATGACGAGGTATTTCATGGGGAAAAGCAATTATTATACGATGCCATATTAGAGGCGCTCCGATATTAATCAAGCGCCAGGACATTCCCACCGGGAGTCCAGCCTTGCCCTTGACGATTTTTTCAATCATGATACTTTCGAATGCACGTGCAGACCACACACGAGCAAAGCGAGTGTGCCTATGAGAAATTCAAGATTTAACAATCGATGAGGATAATTTCAAATAAGAAAAAGGGGGCGGGCGCCCTCCCCAAACCCGCATGGCTTAAGATCCGCCCACCCGCCGAAGACACGCCGGCCGGGAAAAGATACGGTGAAATCCGGTCGCTGATCCGCGCCCAAAAACTGCACACGGTTTGCAGTGAGGCGGCTTGCCCGAACGCCGCCGAATGCTGGAGCAAGGGCACCGCGACTTTCATGATCCTCGGCGACACCTGCACGCGCGCCTGCCGTTTTTGCAATGTAAAATCCGGGAATCCGCGCGGAATAATAGACAAAGACGAGCCGAAAAAGCTTGTGTCTGCGGTGAAAACGATGGGCCTGAATTATGTGGTTTTGACCTGCGTCACCCGCGATGACCTTGAAGACGGCGGCGCGGCGCATTTTGCCGACTGTATCCGCGCCCTGAAAAAATCATCGCCAAACATAAAAATTGAAGTTTTGATTTCAGACCTGAACGGAAATCTCACAGCATTGAAAAAAATATTTGCCGCTTCCCCGGATGTGATCGCGCACAATATTGAAACTGTAAAACGGCTCCAGAAAGCCGCCCGCGACCCGCGCGCAAATTATGAAAAATCGCTTTCAGTCCTGCGCGCCGTCAAAGAGATGATCACTCCTCCCGACCGCATCTTCACAAAATCCGCCCTGATGGTCGGCCTCGGCGAAACAAGGTCGGAAGTTATGAAAGCCATGAAAGACCTGCGCGCTGCAAATGTGGACTTCCTCACCATCGGCCAGTACTTGAGCCCAAGTTCATATCATCTCCCCGTCAAAAAATACATCACTCCCGCGCAATTCAAATCTTACGAAACGGTTGCGAAAAAACTGGGATTTTTATATTGCGCTTCCGGGCCATTCGTCCGCAGTTCCTACCGCGCCGGCGAGCTGTTTTCCAGTGCCCGGTGTTGACATGGGGTTGCCGCTATAGCGCAATCTCAACCTTTGTCCGGACAAGGTTTTAGGCTCGATTAATGGCTTAAATAAAACAATAAGGTTTTAATTTTCATGCTTTTTTGCATGCGGGTATTCAAAATGCCCAATCCGTAAATTGCAGAAAACTCAAAAATATAGTATAATAATATAAATATAGTGAAAGGCCAGAACCAAAGTTAATACGCCCATAAAAATGCCCCCACCCGACCCATCCAACGCGCCCGCGGATCCATCCGACCCATCAAACCCGCAAAACGAACAGGACGGCCAAACCTCGCCTGATCAGCCGGGAAAAGACCGCTACGAACAGCTCAAAGAAGATCTGGGATATGACGATGAAGATATCCGTGCTTTGGCCAAATCCATCAAGACCAGTGCGCTGACAACGCTGCTCGGGTCGAAAAAAGAGCGCCAGGTGGATTATCTGATTAAGGAACGGAACGAGCGTGATAAGGAAAAAATACAGTCTTTTAAAGCTATAATTCTGAATTCCTTGAAGGGACATAAAAAACATGGAGGCTTTCGCCGTGAAAAAGAGGAGAAGGCATTTGAAGCATTACCCCGGCTGATAAAGTCAATCTGCGGGGATGATGTTGATAAATGGGAAGGGTTTGCGCACCTTCAATCTGATTCCACTTTGCGGTTTTTAAGAAGATTACAGGCACTTGCAGAAGCAAAAGATGCATACGGCGAAGATATTGAAATATTCAAGGTCTTTGTCGATTTAGCAAATAAAGACGATGACCTGACATTAAAAGCCCTGGCCGCCGCCAGAGGGCTCTATGGCTCAAACAAGGAAAAAATAAGGGAAATACTTGATGTCATTATGAGTTTAAAAGGAAAAGACGAAAATCAGGAATATCCTTTAATAGCGCTTGCGGAAGCAAAAGACGCATACGGGTCGGACGAAAAAAAATGGCAGATATTTGTGGATGTGGGAAAAACGGGCGGAGCATCAGCTTTGGCAGAACTCGCGGAAGCGCAAGACGCATACGGGGATGATCCGGAAAAATTCAAGGTATTTGTGGATTTGGCAAAAGAGAAGGGCGGGGACCATGTAAAAGCTCTGGCTGCCGCTGAAGGCATATACGGCTCCGACATCAATAAATTTAAGGAGATAAGGGACATTATTTTTGATATAAACATTAATAAAGACGAAGACGAGATAGCCCATTGTGGAAGCAGTTTGTTCGCATTAGCGAATGCGAAAGAAGTATACGGCGATAATGAGGAAAAGTTCCTGGCTTTGGTTGAAGTCACAAAAATGAAGCATGAAGGAATTGGTGGAAGAAAATATAGTGTAGGAGCATATGGTGTAAGTCAATTGACGGCCGCCAGGGAAATATATGGCGATGATGACGAAAAATTCCGCACATTCCTGGAGGTCGCAAAAGAAAATGTTTATGCATTGGAGCCTCTTATAAAGGCTAAAGAAATATATGGCAATGACGAAGCTAAATTCCAAATATTCGTAAGAGTGGCGCTTGAAAAAGTCTATGATGAATTAGATGCCCTGCTGAAAGCAAAAGATGCATATAAAGGCAGCGAAGAAAGGTTTAAGGCATTCGTGGAGCTGGTTATGGCTGAATATCCTAGGCTGCGTAATATCGAATCACTCGCCAATGCAAAAGATGCATATGGCGAAGACCCGGAAAAATTCCGTGTGTTTGTAGAGATGGCAAAAGAACAACGAGGTTATAACGGCCAGTTCAAAATATCTTATCTGGCAAATGCAAAAGATGCGTACGGCAAAGATCCGGAAAAATTCCGGATATTCGCGCAGGTGGCCAAAAATCAGGGGCATTATGCCGTCGAAACCCTGGCCGCCGCAAAGAGAATATATGGTACAGACACAGGGAAGTTGTTGGAAGTAAGGGATATCATCCTTGAGGTATACGAAAAACAGCGAGAGGAAGCCGTGAAAACTTTGGGATATAATTCTGTTTGCGACGCATGTGGAACAAATATTGAAATGCTGCGCGCATTTGCGCAGGTAGCGGAAGAACAGGGGCATGAATTAGTAAATTATCTTGGACAACATAGTGATATATACGGAGACGATGTGAAAAAATTAAAGCTTGCCGCCGATTATTTTAAGCTTCCATATCCCAAAGACATTGATATCATCAAGGCATTTGTCCAGGTGGCCTCGGCAACAGGGAGGGCCGGCAATGTTGATTTTAATGAGGTCGGCCGGAAATACGCCGAATCCTTTATGGACGGCCCCGACTGGTATCAGAAAATACTTAAGTGTAATAAATACAAAGAATTCAACAAATTCCTTCCTGGTGACATACAGGATTTTTTCGGCATCGTCGCCCAGGTAAATATGACGGCGCTTTCTTCAAAAATGGATGAGCACTTCAAGCCGTTCGAACTGGGAAAAGGGGACATGCCGCAAAAAATGCGGATACTTAAAATATACGGCAGGTTCCTGGAAGATTTCAACGGTACGCTTGTTCCTGTAATCTGGCATCTTTACTGTCTTCTAAGCGATCAAGGAAACGCGCCAAAATACCTGACAAATATCAGGGATCTCAATAATTTGCGCGAACTCGAAAATCTTTCAACAATAAGCGATTTACATCAAAAAATCTATAGCCTTAAGGAAGGTATTTTATTGGGTGAAGTTAATTTAAAAAAATATCAGCAATCGGACCTTTCACGCGCGGTTCTGGATGATATGACCAAGGTTTCTGCAAGCGATTGGAAGCGTGAAAACCGGTCTCTTAAAAAAATTGTCGCGAAATATGTAAAAGACGAAGATGAAGTCATGGAAAAATTTAACCCGAATATTTATAAAAGCGGATTCATTCCCGTAAGGGAAATGACTGAGCCGCTGGAAAGGGATCCCGCGCTTACCGGCAACGTTACACGCGTGCAAAACGCAACTAAGAGATTTGTCGGCCCCGGAAATGAGCTGATGGATGAAAAAAGCGTAATGGAGCTGTTGAAAAATGAAATTTTGCAAAAAATTAAAGATACTCGAGAAAAATCCAGGCGGGCCGTTGAAGCCGGAGTAAACGCAAAAGGGGAAAAACTGAATGAGAAAGCGCTGGCGTTTGCCAAAAAAAGCCTGGGCCAGTTGGATGAGCTGACTGCAGACATTGCAAAAATTGAAACGCTTGAATCAATGATTCATATCCTCTTGGGCGGAAAAACGGGTAACATTGAATTTGAAACCGAAATCAGGACGATTTTTTACTATCTTGGCGCAAAAAGACAGAACCTTGCGCAAGGCGGAACCTGGTTGAATGCGGATCCCTCGGCGGTGGAGGCAAGTGCTTTATCGGAATTCTTGAACGACACGATTTTGCTTGAGGTCGTACAAGGGAAATGCGGAGGAGGCCCCGATATAAAATTAAGCAACCAGGAACAAAAAGCCGTAAAGAGGGAATTTGCGGGCCTGCTGAACTTCCTTAAGCAAAAGCAGTCGGAAGAAGAGGAATTCAAAAAGAATGCGGAAACGAGTAAAAAAAATATTGCTATCGTTGCAGGAAGAGGCTTGCTGGCTGAGCTTTCGGGTTTTTACAGCGACGCCTGCTGGACACAGCGAGCCGATATTCTTAAAAATAATCCGACCATGGTTGGTCACGCTTTCGTAGAAAATTTTGAAGACAAGGAAAAAAGCCGAATCATTGGCGGCTGCCTGACGCTTGAATCAAGCATACAGGTCGCGGATAAGGAAACAGGGAGAGAGAACACGGCAAAAGTACTGATAGTAAGGGGACTTAATCCGCAAAACGCATACATCAACAAATATGATGTTGGAAACTTTGTTGAAAATTTCCTTGATTATGTGCAAGAGACGGCGCGCAAAGCGGGCGCGGAATATGTGGTGTTGCCTTTGCATATGACGGGTGCGCTTTCGAACCGTCCCCAGATCAATAACCATTTGGGAAAAAAATATAAGGATGCGGAGCGCGTTTCGCTGAATGATAATATCGGCTTTAATGGTTATCCTATTAAAGAATCCTGTGTTGTTGTGCGCGTAGTCAAAGAGAACATCAGGAAAGGGAAACTGCCAAAGCCTTCGAATGTGCCACTCGAAAAGCAGGGACAATGGATCGGCAGCTGGTGAGTAAATACGACCTACCGAGTCCGTCGACTGCGCAAATAACTAATGCTATGATTTGCAGGAAATGTATTTTGAATAGGTTTTTCGGATGATTATGTTGAGCACAATCTAGAGGCCGAGCGGGCATGGCTCCCGAAGGGAGAGCGAGGCCGAGAGCTTAGCGCGGCGAGCCTCGCAGGGGCGAGCAAGCGCGTGCGAAACATGGGCATCCGAAAAACACTAGCCGGAATTTATGTTTATAGACACCCACAATCCGTTCACCGACCCGATGGTCCAGATCATGGACAGCGAGGGCAAGTTGAGCGAATCCCTCCGCCCCGCAGAGCTGGACGACAAAACCGTTCAGAATCTTTATGAGAAGATGGTCTTCGTGCGCATGGCAAACGAACGCGCCTTGAAGATGCAACGACAGGGGCGCATGGGCACATACGCTTCCATTGAAGGAGAAGAGGCCGCGCAGATCGGCAGTGAATTCGCGACGCAAAAGACCGACTGGATCGTCCCGGCGTTCCGCGAGCACGGCGCAATGTGGGCGCATGGTGTTCCAATGGATTTGATTTTCCAGTATTGGAGAGGCAGTGAAAACGGCTCATGTCACCGAAAAGATGTGCGCGTACTTCCGGTTTCAATTCCCGTCGGCAGTCAGATGTTGCACGCGGTTGGGATTTCCTGGGCGAGTAAAATGCGCGGAGAAAAAGATGTTGCTCTTACTTATTTCGGCGACGGCGCGACCAGCGAAGGCGATTTCCACGAAGCTATGAACTTTGCCGGGGTATACAAAACCCCCACGATTTTCATCTGCGAAAACAACCAGTACGCCATCTCAACCCCCCGTGCAAAACAGACCGCCTCAAAAACGATTGCCCAAAAGGCGCTTGCGTACGGTTTTCCCGGAGTCATCGTGGACGGCAACGACCTTTTCGCCATGTACGCGGTCACCAAAGAAGCGGTTGAACGCGCTCGCAAAGGCGAAGGCCCGACCTTGATTGAAGCCTACACTTACCGTTTCGGCGACCACACCACCTCCGACGACGCGACAAAATATCGCACCAAAGAAGAAGTGGAAGCGTGGCGGCCCAAGAATCCGATGCGCAGACTTCAGCTTTATCTTTCATCAAAAAAAATGTGGGATGAAAAATATGAAGCCGCGCTCCGTGAAAAATTTACCAAAGAAATAGATGAGATGGTCGCGCGCGTTGAAGCCGCCCCGGACCCGACCCTGGACGAGCTTTTTGCCTTTACCTATGCGGAAATGACGCAGGAGCAAAAGATGCAGTTAAGCGGATTGAAAGATTATCTTGCCAGAAAACAATAGCCGCCCCGCCACAGGATTTCCAAAACATCCTGCCCGGGTATGTCCGCACAACAGGTAAAAAAATAAAATAATTTTATTTTTTTAGAATTTTAGATTTTTAGGCACACCGAGCCACACCCCCCCCC
>Ga0209668_10000489_pt1 | contig 16279 bp, 17 predicted proteins | sample FrelakmetPLP11PL_FD_187150 | JGI IMG/M metagenome (GOLD analysis project Ga0209668, IMG submission 187150) | Freshwater lake sediment microbial communities from the University of Notre Dame, USA, for methane emissions studies - PLP11 PL (SPAdes)... | ecosystem: Environmental > Aquatic >... | reverse complement strand
CATGAGCTTCGGCGGCGACTGGCCGATCCCGCTGTTCCTGCTAAGCAACAATCTCTTCCTGTTCTCCATCGTCGCCCTGCTGCTCGCCACGCTGATCCGCTATCGCGACAAGGATAGCTACCGCCGCGACAACATCTTCTTCCTGTTCGTCCTGCCGTTGTTCTGGATCGCCAAGACGGCGCTCCTCTCGCCCGATTACTTCAATGTCGGCTGGAGCATGACCCTCGGCCTGTTCCGCGTCGCTTTCCTGATCATGCTCGAGCGCACGCAATCCCAGTTCATGCGTTCCGCCTTCCAGGTGGAGATCCTGCGCCGGCCGGTGCTCGACGCGGCGATCAAGGCACTGGCCGTCGTCCTCGTCTTCGCCGCCCTGCTGCCGCCCGATCTGGCGGACGACCTCGAACTGATACTCGGCGCGCTGCTCCTCGGTCGCCTCGCCTTCTGGTATCCGCACAAGGCCTTCCGCCGCCTCGACATCGGCATCATGTACCTCGGCTACCTGGCCATTGCCGCGCAACTGCTGATCGACGCCCTGCCGCCACCCGGAGACACCGGCTGGGTCGGTACCGTCTCCGTCCACGTCTTCACCTTCGGCGCCATGGGCCTGATCATCCCCGCCATGATGATCCGCATCGCCAACGGCCACACCGGGCACAAGGTGATTTTCGGCCGCCTGGAAAAGACCGTCCTGTGGATCATGATCGCCGCCTTCTTCCTGCGCCTGATCGGCCCGCAACTCGCCCCCGGCGCCTACCTGCGCTGGCTCGACCTCGCCGCCACCTGCTGGTTCATCGCCTTCGGCCTGCTCGCCTGGCGCTACATTCCCCAGCTAACGCGGGCGCGGGTCGATGGCAAGGAACGCTGACCGCCGCTGGCTGGCGGCGCTGATCGCCGCCGCGCTGACACAACCGGCGCTCGCCGCCAACGTTGTCTGCCATCTCACCTACGGGGGCGAAACGCGGATCGTCAGCGCCGGGCCGACGACCGCGCCCGCGACCATCGCGCCGGTCGCCATCGGCTCCTATTTCCTGTTCCGCATCGTCTTCCGTCAGGAACCTGCCGATCTGGCCGGCATCAAGTTGTACGCCTACGCCGACCGCGACGAAGGACCGACCATCATCCACCAAGCCGTCTACCCCTATCCGCCGCCGGCAACAATCCATGGCTTCAGCGGCCTCAATTTCGTTTATGAACCGGTGCGCGACGGCGAACTGCAATACTGGTGCGAGTTGCAGGAAGCGCCATGAAAATGGTCTGTTTTTTCCGGTCGACCGCACCCCGCAGGAAGTACCCTTGGGGTGCAGCAGTCATCTTTTTCTGCCTGCAGGCAGCGACGGCAAGCAGCGAATCCGTCACCCTGATCTTCGCCGGCGACCTCATGCTCGCCGACGGCCCCGGGAAGACCATCACCGCCGGCGGCGACCCGCTCGCCCCCTTCGCCGCCATTCTTGACACCGCCGACTACCGCATCGCCAACCTCGAAGTCCCGATCGCCACCGGCGGCCGGCCGCACGCAAGCAAGATCGCCACCTTCCGCGCCGACCCGCAAGTCGTCCCCGTTCTGCACCGCCGCTTCGATGCCGTCTCGCTGGCCAACAACCATTCCGGCGACTACGGTCACGAGGCCTTTGGCGAAACCATGCGGCACCTGTCCAACGCCGGCATCGCGTATTTCGGCGGCGGCCGCAACCTCGCCGAAGCGCACCGGCCGTTGTGGATCGACAAGAACGGCCTGAAGATCGCCGTCCTCGGCTACAACGAATTCAAGCCGCGCGCCTTCGAAGCCGGCGCCAACTGGCCCGGCGTCGCCTGGAGCGAGGACGACCTGGTCATCGCCGACATCCGCGCCGCCAAGTCCGCCGGCGCCGACTTCGTCATCCCCTTCATGCACTGGGGCTGGGAGAAGGAAACGCGGCCGAGCGAGCGCCAGAAAACCTTTGCCCGCAGGATGATCGACGAAGGCGCCGCCCTCGTCGTCGGCAGCCACCCGCACGTCACCCAGGGCGCCGAAATCTACAAGGGCAAGCCGATCATTTATAGTCTCGGCAACTTCGTCTTCGACGGCTTCGACTACCCGGAAGCCCGGCGCGGCTGGCTGCTGCGCCTCAAACTCGACAAATCCGGCGTCCTCTTCTGGGAAACCCTGGCCGCGGAAATCGACGACGCCGGCACCCCGTGGCCGGCATCCGGCGCCTTCACGCCTTGCGGGCGTGGTAGCGAAGAACTCGTACTGGAGTGCCAGAACCCATAATCGAGGGTGTTTAGAGGGACAAACCCTCCTGCCTGCGCAAGGTGGCGCAAAGCGGCACGTCGCGCAATCCGCGGATTCTAGCGGTCGCGCACCGGCAACGGCAGCGCGTTGCTCTTGTCACGACCCCAGAGGTCGAGCGGGTCGCCGACGGAGCGGCGGAGTTCCTCGCGCGCCTTGTGCGCAGTCACCGGCTCGCTGAATGAAATGAGCTGGGCGAAGTTCTGGCCTGTCAGGCGGTATAACCAGGTACGGCGTTTTACGATCATGGTGTCTCCCGTTTGGCGTCAATCGTAAACAGACTTCTGTTCCGCTGGTTGGCGTTCTTTCGACTCTACTCCTATTTCCGCCACTCAGGCGTTCGGCGCCTGCTCGAAGCCGAGAAAACTTCCCTCGCCCGGCGCGACATCGACCCGCTCGACCGATGCATAGGCCGGGCCGCAGCGCGCCCAGTCGATAAGGGCGAGGACGGCCGCCTCGTCGCCGACCGCCATCGCCTCGACCCGGCCGTCACGCAGATTGCGGACCCAGCCGCAAACACCGAGACGGCGCGCTTCGACGGTCATCGACCAGCGATAGCCGACACCCTGGACCTGGCCTTCGATGACCAGGTGACGTGCAATATGTTTCATGCGTGCTCCAAAGCCTTGAGCGGGACGGCCGACATACTGCCACAGCACGGCAACACAGCCAATTTTTCAATAAAATCATTATATTAGCAATAAACGAAACTCGCACAGATCAAGGATTGTCGAATAAGCTGCCACGAAAATACGCTCTCCCGCCATCGGAGGTTTTCCCATGAAGCGCCTGCTACCCTTCCTTCTCGTCTGCTGCCTTGCGGCGCCGGCCTTCGCCGAGGTAACGAGCTACGACCAGCCGATCCACGATGCCGCCCGCAGCGGCAGCGGCGACGATGTCAAGCGCCTGCTCAAGGCCGACCCGAAACAGCGTGACGCGCGCACGGCGCTTGGTTCGACGCCGCTGCACCTGGCCGCGACGAATCCCGACACCAGCGCCATGAAGGCGCTGATCGCCGCCGGCGCCAACCCCAACGCCCGCGACAACGATGGCGCCACGCCGCTGCACATGGCGGCCTATTCCAGCCGCCCGGCCAATACCCAGCTGCTGCTCGAGGCCGGCGCCGACCCGCAGGCCAAGACCGACAACGGCCGTGATCCCGGATCGATGGCGCGCAAGGTCAAGGCCGACGAAGCGGCCGGCGTCCTTTCGCTGTGGGTGCTCAAGGGCTGCAAGGCCGGCAAGCCATGCTGAAACGATCCCTCCTGCTCATCCTGCTACTGCTGACCGGCGGTGTGCACGCCGCCAATCCGGCACTGCCGACCATCGAGGTCTACATGCCGACCGTCTGCCTGGCCTGCATCGACTGGGCGGAGCATCTGCGCCAGAACGGCTTTACCGTGAAGGTGACGCAGACCGACGACATGGAAGCGATAAAGCGCCGGCTGAAGGTGCCGAAGGATCTGGAAGCCGTGCCCAGCGCAACGGTTGCCGGCTACTTCATCGAAGGCCATGTCCATGCCGACCAGATCAAGGAATTGCTGAGCGAGAAACCGCAAGCCCTTGGCCTGGCCGTTCCCGGGCTGCCGCTCGGCGCTCCCGGCCGCGAGTTTTCCAGCCCGACCTGCGAGACAGCGTGCACGGTGCTCGACAAGGACAGCGCCCCGCCGCGCGTTCGCCGCGAGTTGTACGAGACGCTGCTGGTCAAAAAGGACGGCAAGACCTCGACTTACGCCCGGCACTAGCGCCAGACTCTGGGTCTATGGTACCGGGCAGCCCCCCGCTCACGGGCGCAGGAAATCCCGGTACATCGACTCGGCCCAGGCGGCATCCTCGCCGGCCGGGTTCGGGTTGCGCGTCTGCTTGACGGTCTGCATCAGGAACCCGTCGCCGCGCGCCCGGTAGGCCGTATCGATGCGGATGCTTTCGGCCGGGTCGACGCTGCTCAGGACGTGGCAAACGCTCTCCGGCAGCACGGGCGGGAACGCCTGCCCGGTTGCCTCGGCGGCGATCTGCCGGGCAACGGCGAGCCCCATGCGGTTGGCGACATGGCCGGTCTTCGGGTACTGGCCGAACTGCGGCGAAACCAGGCCGCAGGCGTCACCGATGATAAAAACCCGCTGGTCCGCGCTGCTCCGGAAATCGAGCACACCCTGCGCCGCCCAGCCGCTTGGTCGCCCACTGTCTTCCGGGCGGATCAGCCCGGCCTGCCATAGCAGGTCGGCTGCCTGCTGCGGCGGACACAACAGTGCTTCGTCGAAACGGATGTCGTCGATATCGGTGCTTATCGTCTTGCGCAGCGGGTCGATCCGGCGCACCCGTGCGTGGTCGAGGTAGGTGATCTGGTCCTTGAAGCGGTCGAGCAGAATCGACCGGAAGGCCGGCATGATCGGATTGGGATCGGCGACGATCAGCTTGCCGGGAATCTTCCGCGTCTTCAGCCACCAGGCGATCAGCAGCGCCCGCTCGTAGGGTGCCGGCGGACAGCGATAGGGCGCGGGCGGAATGGTCAGCAGCAGATCGCCGCCGGAGAACGACGCGAGGCGCTGCTTCAGGGCGGGCAGTTCGGCGCCGTTGACCAGCGCGCCGGAGTAACGGCGACGCAACTCGGCCGCCGTCGCCGGATCGTCGACCTGCCAGGCTGCGTAATCTTCGCGGATGCCGGGCGCGATGACCAGCCAGTCGTAGGCCAGCCGTTCGTTGCCGGCGATGACGACGCCTGCCGTACGGTCGATGGCGCTGACTTCGGCGCGCCGGAAGCGATAGCCCCAGCGCGCCGCGAGGGCAGCGTAATCGTGGCGTTCCAGCGCCGGGGCGACGTCATCGACCAGCCAGCGATTGCTCAGGGCGAAGGAGACGAAGGCCGGCTGGCGGTCGACCAGCACCACTTCCAGATCGGGAGCCAGCGCGCGCAGGTGGCGGGCAGCGGCAAGCCCGCCCCAGCCACCGCCGATCACCACGACACGCCGGGTTGCCGCATGGCTGTAGCCAACCAGCGGCAGCAGGCCGATGGCACAGAAAAACTGGCGACGACCGCTCCTCATTGGTAGCGCAAGGCCTCGATCGGGTCGAGGCGGGCCGCTTTCTGCGCCGGGTAGAAGCCGAAAAATATCCCCACCGCTGCCGCGACACCGAAGGCGACCAGCACCGAACTGCCGGAAATCACGATCACCATGCTGGTAACGGCATTGACCAGCAGCGCGCTGCCGATGCCAAGCAGCAGCCCGAGCAGGCAACCGGCCAGCGAGATCATCACCGCCTCGAGCAGGAACTGCATCAAGATGTCGCGCTCACGGGCGCCGATGGCCATGCGGATGCCAATCTCGCGGGTGCGCTCGGTGACCGATACCAGCATGATGTTCATGATGCCGATGCCGCCGACCAGCAGCGAGATCGAGGCAATGGCGCCGAGCAGGATGGACATCGTGCGCGTCGTTTCGGCCTGGGTTTCGGCGGCGGCAGACAGGTTGCGCATGAAGAAGTCGTCCGGCTGCCCTTCGCGCAGCCGGTGGCGCTGGCGCAGCAGGGCCGTCATGTCGGTCTCGACCTTGGGCATCGCCTCGGCCGATTCGGCCTGGACCATGATCATCCGCACCGATCCCAGGAAGGGGGTGCCGAAAACCTTGCGCTGGGCGGTGGTCAGCGGAATGATCACGGTGTCGTCCTGATCGCGCCCGTCGAGGTTCTGGCCCTTGGCGCCGAGCACGCCGATGACGATGAAGGGGTTCTGCTGGATACGCATCGTCTTGCCGACCGGATCGTCGATACCGAACAGGTTCTCGGCGACCGTCTTGCCGATCAACGCGACCCGCGTCGACGAACGCACATCCGAGTCGCTGAACGCCGCACCATTGACGATGTTCCACGAGCGCGCCTCGAGGTAGGACGGCGTGGTCCCCACCACCGTCGCGCTCCAGTTCTGCGAGCCATAGACCAGTTGCCGCGTGCCCTGGTGCGTCGGCGCCACATTGGCGACGCCGTCGAGTTCGCCGATCGCCTCGGCATCGGCGACGGTCAGCGTCGGGCCGCCGGCCGCGCCGCTGCGCACGCCGGCGGTGGTAAATGAACCCGAGAGAACGATATAAAGGTTGGCGCCCATGGTGCCGATCGTCTGCTGCACGGCGTATTGCGCGCCCTGGCCGATGGCCATCATGATGACGACGGCACCGACGCCGATCACCATGCCAAGCATGGTCAGCGCAGTGCGCAGCCGGTTTGCACCCATCGCCATCCACGCTTCGCCGAGCATCGCCTTCAGCATGGCGCCGGCTCCGTGACAGCGACAGTCGCGTGGTCGCTGACGATCTGCCCGTCGAGAAAGCGCACCTGGCGCCGGGCATGCGCCGCGATGTCGGGTTCGTGCGTGACCAGCACGACGGTAATCCCCTCGCGGTTCAGTTCGCCAAAGAACGCCATGATCTCTTCGCTGGTATGGCTGTCGAGGTTGCCGGTGGGCTCGTCGGCAAGGATCAGGCGCGGCTTGTTGACCAGCGCCCGGGCGATCGCCACTCGCTGCTGCTGGCCACCGGAAATTCGGCTGGGCAGCGAGTCAGCGTACTGGCCGAGGCCGACCTTTTGCAGCACGGCGCGGGCGGCGGCGCGCCGCTCGTCCTTGCCGGTGCCGCTGTAGACCAGGGGCAGTGCGACGTTATCGAGCAGGCTCATGCGCGGCAGCAGGTTGAAGCCCTGAAAGACAAAGCCGAGCGTACGGTTGCGCAGGCTGGCCAGCGCATCCTTTTCCATGTGTGCCACGTTGCGGCCAGCGAGAAAATAGTCGCCAGCGGTCGGCGTATCGAGACAGCCGAGCAGGTTCATGAAGGTCGATTTGCCCGACCCCGAGGGGCCCATGATGGCGATGTATTCGCCAGGATCGACCTCGAGGTCGACACCGCGCAGGGCCGGGAACATTCCGGCCGCCGTTTCGTAGGACTTGCCCAGCCCGATCACGCGGATTACCGGCTCGGCCATCAGAACATCCGCATGCCGACGCTGGAAGGCTTGCCGCTGCCGCTGGTATTTTCACCGGTGACGACGCGGTCACCCTCTTTCAGGTCGCCGCCGACGATCTCGGTATTGCGGTTGTCGGTGATGCCGAGCTGGACGCTGACCGCCCTGATCTCATCGCCATCGAGCACGTGGACGGTGCCGCTCTGGCCGTCGCGCTTCTTGCCTTTCTTGTCGCCCGGCCCCTTGCCGGCCATGCCGCCGCCATCCATGCCGGCCCCCATGCCGGGGGCCATTGCTGCGGTCGACGCCGATTTCTGGCCGTTTTCCGCTTTCTTCTCGGCCGCGTCGGCCGGTTTGAAGCGCAATGCGCCGTTCGGCACCAGCAGCACATCCTGGCGCTTGGCGACGCCGATATTGACGTAAGCCGTCATGCCCGGCAACAGGACATGATCCGGGTTGGCGACATTGACGCGCACGTTGTAGGTGACGACGTTCTGCTGGTTGGTCGGGTTCAGGCGAATCTGCTGGACCTCGCCGGTGAAATTTTTGTTCGGGAAGGCGTCGACCGTGAATCGTGCCTTCTGCCCCTCGCGGATGAGGCCGATGTCGGCTTCGGCGAAGCTAGTGTCGATCCGCATCTCGGAAAGGTCTTGGGCGATCTTGATCAGCGTTGGAGTCTGGAAACTGGCCGCGACGGTCTGGCCAAGGTCGACGATGCGGTCGACGACGACGCCGTCGACCGGCGAGCGGATGACGGTGAAATTGAGGTTGGCGCGGTCACGGTCGTTCTGCGCCCGCGCCAGCGCCACTTGCGCCTGCCCCGCCTTGAGCGCCTGGCGCGCCTGATCGTACTCCTGCTTCGAGACGTATTCCTGAGCGAACAGCGCCTTCATGCGCGCCTCGTTGGCCTGTGCCAGTTCCAGGGTTGCCTGCGCACTGACCACGTTCGCCGCGCTCTGGCGCTCGCTGGCGGAAACCAGCGCATCGTCCAGTTCGAGCAGGGGTTGGCCTTTTTCCACCTTGTCGTTGAAATCGACATAAAGCTTCCTGACCGTACCCGACACCTGGGTGCCGACGCTGACCAGGACGACCGGGTTGAGCGTGCCGTTGGCCGACACCGTCTGCGTCACGTCGCCCCGCTCGATCGTCGCCAGCTTGTAGCGCTGCTCGGGGTTCATGGCGGCGCGCTGTTTGGCGTACCAGACGCCGCCGCCGATCAGGGCGACGGCCAGCGTCGCGCCAATGAGTATCTTGCCGATGCGTTTCATGGTTTTCCTTCTGCCACCGGTTGCAGCAGCGTGTAATCGAGGGCGCCAACGGCCTGGGCCAGCGTGGCGCGATAGACGAACCAGTCGAGCGCCGCCTGGATGCGCTGCAGGCGGGCGGCGGCCAGCGCGCTCTGCGCGGTCAGCAGGTCGAGCACGGTGCCGACGCCGGCCTTGTAGCGGCCGAGCGCGACGCGCTCCGACTGCTCGGCGCTGGCGATCAGGTCGACCGTCGTCTTCAGGCTTTGCGTGGCGGTCGTCAGGCTCTGGTAAGCCCTCCAGACATCGAGCGCGACCTGGTTGCGCAAGGTTTCCAGCTGCGCGTTCCTGACGTCGACCTGGGCGGCGGCGGCACGCACCCGGTAGGTGGTGTCGAAGCCGCTGAAGATCGGCAAATTGACCGTGACGCCGATGACGCCACCGTTGACCGAAACGCGATCGGTCTCGGCCCATGTCGGCCCGGTGGAAACACTGACCGTCGGCCGCCCCTGCGCCTGCACCAGATCGACGCTGGCCTGCGCCGCCTTGACCTGGGCTTCGGCCGCCTTCAGATCGGGCCGCCGGACTTCGGCTTCGGCGATCAGTGCCGTCACCTCACGCTGAAAATCAGCTGCCGGCAACTCGGCCGGCGGCGGCGCCAGCGCCAGCGCCTGCCCGGCCTTGAAGCCCATCACGTTGGCCAGCGTTCCCAGGGCGTTGCGCGCCTCGCCTTCGGCCTTGATCCGGTTGAGCGTCGCCTGCGACAGTGCTGTCTGCGCCAGCAGCCGGTCGGCCGGCGTGGCGACACCGACGTTGTAGCGCGATTCGGCCGCGTTGAATCCCTCGCGCGCCGCCCGCTCGGCTTCGGTGGTCGACACGACGGCGGCCCGCGTCGCCTGCGCAAAATAAAAGGCCTGCAACGCCGAAAGGAACAGCGACTGTACCGTAGCATCCTGCGTCGCGGCGGCGGCGGCCAGTAGTTGCCGGGCATTTTCGCCGTTGGCCGAGCGCGCGCCGGAATCGAAGACCAGCCACGACAGCGTCAGCACTGCGCTGTTCGCATTGTAGTAACTGCCGTCGTTCTGGTAGCGGCTGGCACCCAGCCGGCCATCGAGACCGGGCAGCCAAGCCGCCTGCGCGACGCCGACCTGCGCCGCCTGGGAACGCGCTGCCGCCCACACTTCGCGCGTCTGCGGATTGTTGCACAGCGCCAGGTCGACCGCATCGATCGCCGTCAGCGGGGCCGCCGGAATTTCCCTGGCGCAGGGCACATCGCTGCTACGGCCGGCTGATTGCGGCGACGGCCGCGGCGGGGTCAGGGCATCGGTCGCGAACGGATCGCTCAGGCCTGCCGCGCCGACCGGCGTGGCGAGGCAGAGGAGAACAACGAACAACGGGAATAACGGCTTTGTCATGGGCGCATAGTTTAGCCTCCCTCGGGCCGATCTAGCTGTTACAGATTGTTGCCGGCAATCAGGGCCGTGAAGCGATCACGCCGCCTGACAATTACTGCGATGCGGTAAAATTGGCGACCATGCTCTATCCACTCATCCGCAAATTCTTCTTCGCCCTCGATGCCGAAACCGCCCACGGCATCGGCATGGACGGCATCGGCTTCCTGAATGCCACCGGCCTCGCCGGGTGCCTGGCCAAACCGGTGACACCGTGCCCGGTCGAGGCGATGGGTCTCAAGTTCCCGAATCCAGTCGGCCTCGCCGCCGGGCTGGACAAGAACGGGGACCACATCGACGGCCTGGCGCGGCTCGGTTTCGGCTTCCTCGAAATCGGCACCATCACGCCCAAGCCGCAGGACGGCAACCCGCGCCCGCGCCTGTTCCGCATCCCGGAGGCGCAGGGCATCATCAACCGCATGGGCTTCAACAACGCCGGCGTCGACCAGCTGCTGGAAAACGTCCGCGCCGCCGAGTTTCCAAAAAACGGCGGCATCCTCGGCATCAACATCGGCAAGAACGCGACGACGCCGATCGAGCACGCCGCCGACGATTACCTGATCTGCCTGAACAAGGTCTACAACGACGCCAGTTACGTCACGGTCAATATTTCGTCGCCCAACACCAAGAACCTGCGCGAACTGCAGAAGGACGAGGCACTCGACGACCTGCTTTCGCAGTTGAAGGCGCGCCAGGAGATTCTCGCCAACAAGCACGGCAAATACGTGCCGCTGGCCTTGAAGATCGCCCCCGACCTCGACGATGCGCAGATCACGGCGATCGCCGACGCGCTGCGCCGCCACCGCATGGACGGCGTCATCGCCACCAACACCACGCTGTCGCGTGAAGGCGTCGAAGGCCTGGCGAACGCGAATGAAACGGGCGGCCTGTCCGGCGCGCCGGTCTTCCGCAAGTCGACGGATGTTCTCAAAAAACTGGCGACCGCGCTGGCCGGCGAACTGCCGATCATCGGCGTCGGCGGCATCATGAGCGGTGCCGACGCGGCCGAGAAGATCAGGGCTGGCGCGAGTCTGGTGCAGTTTTACAGCGGCTTCATCTACCGTGGCCCCGATCTGGTCGGCGAAGTCGCCGAAACACTCGCCCACGTGATGAAGAGACAGGCCTAAATCCTTATTTCCATTGCGGTTGTTCAGACTGCATCATTGCTGGATAATACAGGCCCCGACTGCCTCTAATTCATGAGCCACTACCTTTTCATCCTCGTCGGCGCGGTGTTGGTCAACAACGTCGTGCTGGTGAAGATTCTCGGTCTTTGCCCCTTCATGGGTGTTTCCAAGAAACTGGAGACCGCATACGGCATGGGCGCCGCCACGACTTTCGTGCTGACCATGGCGACCGGGGCCAGCTACATCATCGACCATTACCTGCTCCTGCCGTTCGGGCTGGAATACCTGCGCACGCTGTCCTTCATCGTCACCATCGCCGCCATCGTCCAGCTCACCGAGATGGTCATCGCCAAGACCTCGCCGACGCTGCAACAGACGCTGGGCATCTACCTGCCGCTGATCACGACCAATTGCGCGGTGCTCGGCGTGCCGCTGCTCAATATCTCGAACAAGCACAATTTCGTCGAATCGCTGCTCTTCGGCGCCGGCAGCGCGGTCGGCTTCTCGCTGGTGCTGATCCTCTTCTCCGGCATTCGCGAACGCATCGAAGGCGCCGAGGTGCCGGTCCCCTTCCGCGGCGTGGCCATCGCCATGGTCACCGCCGGCCTGATGGCACTGGCCTTCATGGGCTTCGCCGGCCTGGACAAGTACCAGTAATGGAACTCCTGCTCGCCATCGCCATCATGGCCCTCGGCGCGCTCGTGCTGGGCGCTGCGCTGGGCTATGCCTCGATCAAGTTCAAGGTCGAGGGCAATCCGCTGGTCGAGAAGATCGAGGGCATCCTGCCGCAGACGCAATGCGGCCAGTGTGGCTATCCGGGCTGCAAACCCTACGCCGAAGCGATCGCCAAGGGCGAGGCCGACATCAACCTGTGCCCGCCCGGCGGCATGGAAGGCGTGCAGAAACTGGCCGACCTGCTCGGGCGCGAGGTCAAGGCACTCGACGCCGAGGAGAAGCCGAAGTCGGTCGCCATCATCGACGAGCAAACCTGCATCGGCTGCACGCTGTGCATCCAGGCCTGCCCGGTCGACGCTATCGTCGGTGCCGCCAAGCAGATGCATACCATCATCGCGCCGCTATGCACCGGCTGCGAACTGTGCCTTCCGCCGTGCCCGGTCGAGTGCATCCGCATGGAGCCGATCGGCGAAAACATCGACAACTGGAAGTGGAAATACCCGGTCGTCGAGATCAAGGCGGCGCCGCTGCAGAAGGCCGCCTGATGATGAGCCTGTTCAAGTTCAAGGGTGGCGTCAAGCCGCCGACGCACAAGGGCGAATCGACCGGCCTGCCGATCGCCCGGGCACCGCTGCCTTCGCGTCTCATCGTGCCGCTGCACCAGAGTATCGGCGGCATGCCGCGTCCGGTCGTCCAGGCCGGCGACAAGGTCTTGAAGGGCCAGTTGATCGGCGAGGCCGACGGCTGGATTTCCGCCGCCGTCCATGCTCCGACCTCCGGCACGGTTCTGGCAGTGGCCATGCATGCCCAGCCGCATCCCTCGGGCCTCGATGCGCTTTGTGTCGTGATCGAGCCGGACGGCAAGGATGAATGGATCGCCCGCGAACCCGTCGACTACAAGTCGCTAAAACCCGAGGAAGTCCGCGAGCGCCTGCAGCAATCCGGCGTCGTCGGCCTCGGCGGCGCCGTCTTTCCGACGCATGGCAAGCTGACCGCCTCGAAGACGGTACCGATGGACGAACTGGTCATCAACGGCGCCGAATGCGAGCCCTTCATCACCTGCGACGATCTGCTGATGCGCGAACGCGCCGAGGAAGTCGTACGCGGCATCGGCATTTTCCGCGACCTGCTGCAGCCGAAGAAGGTGCTGATCGGCATCGAGGACAACAAGCCGGAAGCCGCCGCCGCGATGCGTGCCGCGGTCGACGCGCTGAACGAGCCGTTTCTGGTCGTCCAGGTGCCGACGCTCTATCCGGCCGGCGGCGCCAAGCAACTGATCCGCGTGCTGACCGGCAAGGAAGTGCCGGCCAGCAAGCGCTCGACCGATCTCGGCGTCCAGTGCTTCAACGTCGCTACCGCCTACACCGCGTGGCGCGCCATTGCCCATGGCGAGCCGGTCGTTTCGCGGCTGGTTACCGTCTCCGGCGACGTGCGCACGCCGCGCAACTACGAAGTGCTGATTGGCACGCCGATGGAAGAATTGCTCAGGCTCGCCCAGCCGCACCCCGACACCGACGGCATCATCATGGGCGGCCCGATGATGGGCTTCCTGGTGCCCGACCCGCAGGCGCCGGTGGTCAAGGCGACCAATTGCCTGATCGCCCATTGCGAGCGGCTGTTCCCGCCCAAGGCGCCGGAAATGCCGTGCATCCGCTGCGGCGCCTGCGCCCAGGCCTGTCCGCACGAACTGCAGCCGTTCGAGTTGTACTGGTTCGCGCGCGCCAAAAATTTCGGCAAAACGCAGGAATACAATATCTTCGACTGCATCGAATGCGGTTGCTGTTCTTTCGTCTGCCCGTCGCGCATCCCGCTGGTCCAGTATTTCCGTTTCGCCAAGAGCGAAATCTGGACGCGCGAGCGCGAAAAGAATGCCGCCGAGGGCGCCAAGGCGCGCTTCGAGTTCAAGCAGTTGCGCGACGAGCGCGAAAAGGCCGAGAAGGCCGAGAAGCTGGCCAAGGCCGCGGCGGCGCAGGCGGCCAAGAAGGCTGCCGAAGCGGCGGCCGCGGCAGCCGCCGAGGGTGGCGCAGTGGAAGCGACGACGCCCGCACCGGAAGCCGGGGCTGTTGCCCCCCGAGGTGATGCGGTCGACGCCGGAAAAGCGGCAAAAATGGCGACCATCCAGGCGGCGATGGAACGCGCCAAGGCTCAACGCGAAGCCACCCAGCCGAAGAATACCGAAGCCCTGACGACCGATCAGCAACGCGCCGTCGACGAAATCGAAGCCCGTCGCAGCGTGCTGGAAACCACCCCCCTGGCAGAAGCGGCTCCGCTCAGCGAGAAAGCCGAATGATGCTTGCCCCCGCCCCCTATTTCCTCAAGGATGTCAGCGTCAGCCAGGTCATGACGCAGGTCTGCATCGCGCTGGTTCCCGGCATCGCCGCCTACGCGTGGCTGGTCGGCCCGGCCATCCTGGTCCAGCTGGTGATCGCCTCGCTCGCCGCCCTGGGTGCCGAATCCCTGATGCTCAAGCTGCGCGGCAAACCACAGGCGCTGTTCCTCTCCGACGGTTCGGCCATCGTCACCGCCTGGCTGATCGCCCTCACCTTCCCGCCGCTGGCGCCGTGGTGGCTGGTCGCACTCGGCACGGTGTTCGCCATCGTCGTCGCCAAGCATCTTTATGGCGGCCTTGGCCAGAACCCGTTCAATCCGGCGATGGTCGCCTTCGCCGTCTGCATCGTTTCCTTCCCGGCGCTGATGTCGCAGTGGCCGAGCGTCGGCCTGCAGATGCCGCTGAACGAGCAGATCAAGGTCATCCTCGGTCTGGCGCCGCGCGTCGACGCACTGACCGGCGCGACCCCGCTCGATGCGCTGAAAACCGCGCTCAAACTCGGCGAAGCCAATATCGACGTCGGCCAGCTGCTGGCCAACCAGGACATCTTCGGCAACTTCGCCGGCCGCGGCTGGGAATGGGTGGCCGGCGGCTATCTGCTCGGCGGCCTCTGGCTGTGGCAGCGCAAGATCATCACCTGGCACGTCCCGACCGCCTTCATCGGCGCCCTGGCGCTGATTTCCGGCGCCCTCTGGCTGTACAACCCGGCGCAGTTCGCCAGCCCGCTGTTCCACATGCTCTCCGGCGGGGCGATGCTCGGCGCCTTCTTCATCGCCACCGATCCGGTCTCCGGGTGCACGACGCCGCGCGGCAAGCTGATCTTCGGCGCCGGCGCCGGCCTGCTCGCCTACCTCATCCGCGTCTTCGGTGGCTATCCAGACGGCGTCGCTTTCGCCGTGCTGCTGATGAACCTCTGCGCTCCGCTCATCGACCTGCTGTCGCAACCGCGAATTTTCGGCATGAAGGAGAAATCATGACCGTCGCCCCGCGGGAGTTCTCGGCCTCCGGCATGGCCCTGCGCACAGCGGGCATCCTCTTCGTCTTCGTGATCGTTTTCACCGGCATGCTGTCCGCCGCCTACCAGTGGACCAAGCCGGCGATCGAAGCCTCGGCCGCCGAAGAGAAGATGAAGCTGGTCGACGAGGTGCTGCCGCGCGGCGATTACGACAACGACCTGCTCAACGACACGCTGACCCTGCCGCCGACGCCGGAACTCGGCCTCGACGAGGCGACGACGCTCTATCGCGCGCGCAAGGGAGGGCAGCCCGTGGCGGTCGTCTTCGAAGCCGTCGCCCCCGATGGCTATTCCGGCAAGGTCAAGCTCCTGCTCGCCCTGCGCGCCGACGGATCGCTGGCCGGCGTACGCGTCACCCAGCACAAGGAAACACCCGGCCTCGGCGACTACGTCGATCCGCGCAAGGACAAGAACAAGACGGCGCCGTGGATTAGCCAGTTCGCCGGGCTGTCGCTGGCCACCGTCACCGACAAGGGTTGGCGGGTCAAAAAGGACAACGGCCGCTTCGATTACTACGCCGGGGCGACGATCACCCCACGCGCCGTTGTCAAGGCAGTTTACAAAGCCGTCAAGTGGGCCGACCCGCAACGTGACAAGCTGTTCGCCAGAACCGGAGGCACCCAATGATCACCCGTGAGGAATTCAGGACCATCGCCGGCAACGGCATCTGGAAACAGAACACCTCGATCGTCCAGATTCTCGGCCTCTGCCCGCTGCTGGCGGTGACCACCAATGCAGTCAACGGCATCATGCTGTCGCTGGCGACGATCATCGTCATGGCCATGTCGAATGTCGCCGTCGCCGCGCTGCGCAATTTCATCCCGCACGAAATCCGCATCCCTGTCTTCATCCTGATCGTCGCCGCGCTGGTTACCGTGGTCGACCTGCTGTTCAACGCCAATTTGCACGAACTGTATCTGGTCCTTGGCATCTTCATCCCGCTGATCGTCACCAACTGCATCGTCCTTGCCCGTGTCGAAGCCTTCGCCGCCAAGAACCCGCCGCTGCAATCGACCTTCGACGGCATTTTCATGGGCGTCGGCATGTTATGGACTCTGGCCCTGCTCGGCGCCATGCGCGAACTGCTGGGTAGCGGCACGCTGTTCGGCGGCATCGACATGGTCTTCCCCGGCCTGCAACCGATCCAGTTGCTGCCGGAAAACTACCCCGGCTTCCTGCTGGCGATGCTGCCACCCGGCGCCTTCATCCTGCTCGGCTGCAT
>Ga0209668_10000488_pt1 | contig 16291 bp, 9 predicted proteins | sample FrelakmetPLP11PL_FD_187150 | JGI IMG/M metagenome (GOLD analysis project Ga0209668, IMG submission 187150) | Freshwater lake sediment microbial communities from the University of Notre Dame, USA, for methane emissions studies - PLP11 PL (SPAdes)... | ecosystem: Environmental > Aquatic >... | reverse complement strand
CTGACCAAGAAGAACCATTCCATTTTGCTATATAATTAGCAGGATTACCACCAGCAGTTGTAAAATAACCTCCAACATAAACATTATCTGTAGAATCAATAGCTATTGATAAAACCTCACTATTTAATCCACTACCTAAAGCTGACCAAGAAGAACCATTCCATTTTGCTATATAATTACCAGGATTACCATTAGCAGTTGTAAAATAACCTCCAACATATAGATTACCCATTGAATCTACAGCATAAGCATCAAAATCTCCATCATGAAACCCAAAATTATTTCCTGCTACTGGACTTTGAGTTAATAATGATAAATTTAACTTTATTGAAAAATTATTATATGGTGTTATATTGCTTCCATATAATTCTCCAACCATATAAATTTTACCATTAAAAAATATCATATCAAGAACATTTCTACTGTAGCTACCATTATAATCTGACAAACCTAAATCTAATTTACTCCAATTACTTCCATTCCATTTTGCAGCATAAAAATATTTAATAGTTTCGGCATAATTATTTAAAAACTCACCTCCAGCATAAACATTATTTTTAGCATCAATTGTTATTGCATAGACACCACTGTCAAATCCATTTCCTAAAGCTGACCATGAACCACTTCCTGTTGGGTTCCATTTTGCTATATAATTTCCTTGATTTGTAAAATAACCTCCAACATAAACATTATCTGTAGAATCAATAGCTATTGATAAAACATCACTATCTAATCCACTACCTAAAGCTGACCAAGAAGAACCATTCCATTTTGCTATATAATTAGCAGGATTACCACCAGCAGTTGTAAAATAACCTCCAACATAAACATTATCTGCAGAATCAATAGCTATTGATAAAACAGCATTATTTAATCCACTACCTAAAGCTGACCAAGAAGAACCATTCCATTTTGCTATATAATTAGCAGGATTACCACCAGCAGTTGTAAAATAACCTCCAACATAAACATTATCTGTAGAATCAAAAGCTATTGATAAAACCTCACTATTTAATCCACTACCTAAAGCTGACCATGAACCACTTCCTGTTGGGTTCCATTTTGCTATATAATTTCCTTGATTTGTAAAATAACCTCCAACATAAATATTTCCCATCTTATCAATTGCTATTGTGTAAATACTATTATCAAAACTATCTCCTAAAGTTGACCAGGAAGTTCCATTCCATTTTTTAACAAGATATTCAGATGTATCGTTATTATTTACAGCAATATATATATTTCCATTTATATCTGCCGCGACGCTATTAATACTAAAATTATTTCCAAATAAATTACCTCCTAATAACTTTCCTTCTTGAGTAGACCAGCCACTAGAAGTTGGTAATTGCGACGATCGAATATTAATAAATTGATTAATACATAAAGATGGATTTGGTGAGTGTTCTTTACAATAATTAAACATACGAGTAGTTGAGCCTCTTCCGCGTGTACAACCCATATTAATAGCACCACTACCAACTCTTGACGTTGAGTTAAAATTCTTTTGAAATAAACCTAAATTAAATAAATGTGAACCAGGCATTTATATAATCAATAAATATTATTCTTTTATTGTCTTTTCCAAACTTCAAAACTATTACCACATAAAGTACCAATTAATTTATTATCAGAATAATTATCAAAATAATCTAAATAAAAATTATTTTTTAGCAATATTTCACCAACATAAGATCTATGAGAAACATTAGGATAATCATTTTCTAATATTATAAGTTTTATATTATTTAATATTTCTGGCATATCCATTAAAATATAATAAAAAGCTCCTTCACAATCCAATACTAAAGTATCAAACTCTATATTATATTTATCTTTAATTTCATTAAATGTTATTGTATTAATCCATTTATAGCCATCAAGTAATACATCACTTGGAATTGTATCCCATCCCTTTTGAATTAATTTTCTCATTGACAAAGCTGAATTTTCAATATGAAAATTTAAATTATTTATATCTCTATTTTCTTTTAATAATTTTGCTGTATTTTCATCTGATTCAAGAGTAACCAAATTTTTACTATCATTTAAAATACTTGAAATAATTAATGTATTTCTACCAACATTTGCACCAATCTCTAAAACTTTTTCATTTCCAGTTAGATATCTAACTGACATTTTTTGCTCTGGAAATTCATCCATTAAATGCCCATGTACCATTTTTATTTTAGAATGTATATTAAATAATTTTTTTAAAATATCATCATCTGATACAGCTGTTATATTATTATTTAAAATATTTATTTTAATAGTTTTTGTATGGTCATATTCATAAATAGCATTTTTTGTTATAATGATTATTTCTTTTAAAACACCGAATGTTGGATCAGTAAAGTAGCTAGATCTCCAACTATCACCTGGATAAATTGTAATAATACCATTATTTAAAAGTTTTGATAAACATATATTTGTTACATCAATATTTGAATTTAAAACTCCATATCTTATAGATATATCCATAATAATAATAGTAATAATAATAATAATCTTTTTAAATAATAATAAAGATTATAATTTAAAAATTTACATACATAATTAAATAGTATTAGAAATGAATAAAAATACAAATATATGTAATAACTGTGGAAAACAAGGTCATATGTTTCATCAATGTAAATTACCTATAACAAGTTATGGGATAATTGCTTTTAAATGTGGAAGTGAAGGAATAGAATATCTTATGATAAGACGTAAAGATAGTTTTGGTTATATTGATTTTATAAGGGGTAAATATTCCATAAATAATTTAACCCATATGATAACAATGGTTAATGAAATGTCAATTGATGAAAAATATCGCATATTAAATATGCCATTTGATAAATTATGGACTAATATGTGGGGTGAAATTAATACTGGTAATATACAATATAAAAATGAAGAGACAGCATCTAAAAAGAAATTTGAATCATTAAGAGAAGGTATTTTAATTAATGATAAATTTATAAATTTAAAAGATATTGTAGAAATGAGTAATACATCATGGAAAGAAACAGAATGGGAATTTCCAAAGGGAAGACGAAATCAAAAAGAAAAAGATTTAGAATGCGCATTAAGAGAATTTGAAGAAGAAACAGGAATTAAAAGTAATGAAATAACGATTGTTGAAAATATATTACCATTTGAGGAAATATTTATTGGTTCAAATCATAAATCTTACAAACATAAATATTTTTTAGCCTATATGAATACTTTTGTTGAAAATAATAGATTAAATAATTTTCAGGTGACAGAAGTAAGTAAGTTAGAATGGAAAACACTTGAAAATTGTTTAGAATCAATTAGACCATATAATTTAGAAAAAAAAGAATTAATTATTAATATTAATAAAGTATTACAAGAATATAGATTATATTCATAATATATAATATTATGACAGAAAATCCGAAAAAGAAATTATTAATTATTGAAAATTCAGATGAAGAATCTAGTGTACCAAGTGAAAAAACTCAACTTAAGGAAGAAGAAACATCATCATCATCTTCATCTATTCCAGAAAAATCTCCATCATTATCTGTTAGTGAAAAATTAGTATCATTATCCTCTATACCATCTTCAGATAAATCAAACGATAGTTTAATTGAATTTGATACTTTAAATTTAGAAGATGACTTTAATAAAATAAATTGTAATAAAGATAATTTTTTTACAAATGAATGTAATAAATTTATTCTTAAAAAAGAACTATTAGAGAGAAATAGATTAACAGAAATAGAAGATGAAAATAAATATTTATATCCAAATATGAATGATAAAAATTTCAATATAAAAATAGCAAATAAAAAAGAATTTAATGATACAAAATATGACGGAACAATTTATGAAAATATTAAAGAGCAGGCTGATATTTTAGCTAATGCTGAATTTGAGCTTTCTCCTCATCAAGCTTTTGTTAAAAATTATTTATCATTTCAAACACCATATAGTAGTTTACTTTTATATCATGGTTTAGGTTCAGGTAAAACATGCAGCGCAATAGGAGTTTGTGAAGAAATGAGAGATTATATGAAACAAATGGGTATTACTAAAAGAATTATTATTGTTGCCTCTGAAAATGTTCAAGATAATTTTAAACTCCAATTGTTTGATGAGAGAAAATTAAAACAAATTAATGGAGTATGGAGTATGAGGGGATGTATAGGAAATAAATTGTTGAAGGAAATAAACCCAATGAATATGCCGATGCCAAAAGAAAAAATTATAAGTCAAATTAAAAATTTAATTAATACTTATTATATATTTTTAGGTTATGTTCAATTTGCTAACTATATTATTAAAACAATGAATTATGAAGAGGAAATTAAAAGAAAACGAGAAAAAAAAACATTTATTCCTGGACAAAAGAGAGAAAAAACAAAAATAGAAATGTTAAAAGATATTAAGATTGAATTAAATAGTAGAGTAATTCGAAGATTACGTAATGAATTTGATAATAGACTAATTGTTATAGATGAAGTTCATAATATTCGTAAAACAGATGATAATGAAAATAAAAAAGTTGCTATAAATTTAGAATATCTTGTAAAAGCTGCTGAAAATATGAGATTTCTTCTTCTCTCTGCTACTCCAATGTATAATAATTATAAAGAGATTGTTTGGTTATTGAATCTCATGAATACAAATGATAGAAGAGCTAGAGTTGAAGTAAGGGATATTTTTGATAAAAATGGAAATTTCAAAAAAAATGGTGAAGAATTATTAATTCGTAAAGCAAGTGGGTATGTTTCATTTGTTAGAGGTGAAAATCCATATACATTTCCATACAGAGTTTATCCAAATGAATTTTCTCCTAAAAATACATTTCCAGCAATAAAATATCCTGAATATCAAATGAATTTAAAAAAAATAAAACATGATGACAAGAATAGAATTTTGAGTTTATATTTAACAAAGATTGGTGAGTGTGAAAATTGTGGTAAATGTCAATATTGTTGTTATAAATATATTATTCATAGTCTTAGAAATAAACGTTTTACAATTACAACAAAGTATGGTGTAACAAGAGAGATGCCTAGTTTCGAAAATATGGAATCTTTTGGTTATACATTATTACAAACACCGCTAGAATCATTAATAATTTCATATCCTGTACCTGGTTTAAAAAATGTTTTAGATGAAATACCGAAAGAGGACTTATCTAAAGATTTTTCTCCAAGTTTTGATGAAATATCTCCAAAGGTAGATGAAGAAGAAATAGATGAAGCACCAGAACCAATAAAAGTTAAAAGTAAACCTCTATTAATTGTTGAAAGTAGTTCATCAGAGAGAAAAAGTGCAGGTGAAGAAGAAGAAGAGCCTCAATCAATAGATGTTGAAGAAATAGAAGAAAATATATCAAAATCTCCACTTGAAACTGGAGGTAAAATATCACAATCATCATCTTCATCTATTAATATTGGAATAGACCCACATCAATTGACTGGTAAAATTGGCTTAGAAAGAATGATGACATTTTTAGATAGTAAGTCTCCACCTATAAAAGGCGATTTTGAATATAAAAGTTCAACTATAAAAAATTATGGGAAAATTTTCTCTCGAGAAGAAATTGGTAATTATAGTGCTAAAATTAAAACAATTCTTGATAATATATATAACAAAGAAACAGAACATGTCTCAGATGGTATTATATTAATTTACTCACAATATATTGATAGTGGTTTAATTCCAATGGCACTTGCTCTAGAAGAGATAGGATTTACAAGATATGGTCAAACTGGTATAAAACCATTATTTAAAAATAGACCAACAGAAGTAGTTGATGTTAGAACTATGAAAGCTCCTGAAAATAAAAAAAATTTTATGCCAGCTCGCTATTCAATGATTACAGGAGATCCTAGACTATCACCAAATAATGATTTTGAAGTGAAAGGATTAACTGGAGAAGATAATAAAGATGGTAATAAAGTAAAAGTAGTTTTGATTTCAAAAGCTGGTTCAGAAGGTATTGATCTTAAATTCATACGACAAGTTCACATATTAGAACCTTGGTATAATATGAATCGTATAGAACAAATTACAGGACGAGCTGTACGTAACTTTTCTCACAAAGACTTACCATTTGAAAAACGTAATGTTGAAATTTTTATGTATGGAACTATACTAGATAAAAATATTGAAGAAGCAGCAGATTTATACGTTTATCGTGTAGCAGAATATAAGGCAATTCAGATAGGTAAAATTACAAGACTTCTTAAAGAAACATCAGTTGATTGTATAATTAATCATGACCAATCTAATTTTACACAAGAAATTATGTCTGCTAGTTTAAAGGTACCTATCACTCAGGAATTATCAACAGGAATTACATTACAAAATTTTAAAGTAGGTGATGCTCCGTTTTCTCCATCATGTGATTATATGGTATCATGTAATTATAATTGCCGTCCTAATGCCGATATTGATGAAAATAATTTAAATCTAGATACATATGACGAAAGTTTTATTGTTATGAATTCAGAAAAAATACTTCAGAAAATAAGAATGTTATTTAAAGAAGCATTTTTCTATAAAAAAGCTACTCTTTTACAATCTATAAGAACACCAAAAGAATATCCTTATGTTCAAATATATTCTGCGTTGACACAATTAATAGAAGATGAAAATGAATTTATTATTGATAAATATGGTAGAAATGGTAGATTAATAAATATAGGTGAATATTATTTATTCCAACCAATTGAATTACATAATAAAAATATTTCCATATTTGATAGGTCAGTTCCTCTTGATTATAAACATGATATGATTAATTTTGAATTAAAACAAAATATTGTCAAACCAGTTATTGATAAAAGAAATCTCAATAAAATTATTGTGGAAGAAGAGGAATTACAATTCCCTGATGGTAAACGTATTATTGATGAAATGAAAGTTGACCTAAATATAAGTAAGGAATTTTCAAAACAAACAAAAGTTCCAAGAGGAGATGATAATTGGTTTAAACATTATGGTATAGTTATGAGAAAAATGGCAAAAGATTATCCAGATTCAAAACCTTACTTTATTCCATTTTTAATTGCGCATATGATAGAGTTACTTTTATTTGATGATAAAATAAATGTTATGAACTATTTATATTCACTTGATAGTATTAAAAAAGATTCATTTGAATGGTTTGCTAAAGAATATTTTGAGAGAAATACAATAACAACTAAAGGATTTACTGCTTTTATAGCTTATAAATTAAATAAACGAACTATTATGATTTTAAATGAAAAAAATAAATGGATTGAATCAACACCTGAAGATCAACGTGAAATAGCATCATCAAAAGATACAAAAGATTTTTTAGCTTTTGAACCAAGTAATTATAATAAAATTGTGGGTTTCATTGGTTATGAAAAAGGAAATGCTAATTTAGCATTTAAAACTAAAAATATGAACTCTAAACGAGATACAGGAGCAAGATGTGATGAAGCAGGTAAAGCAAATAACATGTCAAAACTAAATGAAATAATAGGAGAAGAAAAATATACAAATGAGTCAACAAAGGCTATAAAAGATGCTGATGGAAATATAATAACTGAAGCAATAGGTAATGTTGAATTATGTGTTATTGAAGAATTTATTCTAAGATATTTTAATGAAAAAAATAAAAATGATGTAAAATGGTTTTTAACTCCAGAAATGGCAATATATCATAAACTTTATACAATTTTTGTTTAAATATTTTTTAATTATTTTAATTATATTAAATAAAATTGAAATAAAATATAATTAAAAGATTATATGTATATAGAATATAATGGAAGCCGTTGCTAAACCAAAATCTATTATGAAAAAGCGAAAGGATGGAAAAGACTGGTCTGTATATTCAAGATGCCTTTTAACTAGAAAAATCGTCTTACCAATTAATGTTATTGGTAAAAACTTAGACGAAGTTATAGAAGAATATATTCATAATAATTTTGAAGGTAAATGTGTTGTAGAAGGTTATGTTAAACCTAATTCTTCAAAAATTATTCGACATTCATGTGGTACAATAGAGCGTGGAAATAATATTGTTTTTGAAATTGTTTTTGAATGTGATGTATGCTTTCCTGTTGAAGGTATGTTAATTTCTTGTGTTGTTAAAAATGTTGTAAAGGCAGGTATTAGAGCAGAAAGTGCCAATGATGTTCCATCACCTATTATTGTATTTATTGCTAGAGATCATCATTATACATCCCAATATTTTGCTGATGTAAAAGAAGGTGATAAAATTAATGTAAGAGTTATAGGACAACGTTTTGAACTTAATGATAAATATGTTTCTATAATTGGTGAATTAGTTAAGGAAAAAGATTATGTACCAAAAACTAAACAACCTTCTAAACCTAAACTAGTTATTGAAGATTAATTTATAATTTAGTAGTAATCATTCCCATAGCAACACACCATATATATGCTGGAATATCATATAAAAAATATTTAAATTTATTATTTTTTTCTTTAATAGTGATTTCCGTGCTATTATTTTTTAAATTTATATATATTTCTTCTGCATATTGTTGTAAAAGTTCTATAAATATTTCGTTTTTTGGCTTATTCGGTTTTTGTATTACTATATTTGGAAATATAGTAACTTGAATATTATAATATTTTCCATCATTATCTTTTATATAAATACATGCCTCATTTTGGTGAAAATTAGATTTTTTTATTTTTATATTTTTAGTTATAATACATATAAAATTAATATTATTTGTTTCACCAAATAAAACTATATCATTTAAAAGAGAAAAATGATATTTAATATCAAACATATTTTGGTTAGACATATAATTAAAATTTAGTATTATTTTGTTTTTATATTGATATAAAAACAACTCATATATTATATTAATAATGGAAGCTATTGTTTCTACAAATGAAGTAAATAATTATTCTGTAAGTGAATTAAATTATCTAAGAGAATCTATTGAAAATATGAATAAATTTAATCAAGTTGAAGTATTAAGATTACTATATAAACATAAAGGAATTATTTTAAATGAAAATAAGTATGGAATTCATATTAATTTATCTGAGCTTACAAAGGAAATTTTGGATGAATTATCTGTTTATATAAAATATGTTAATACTCAAGAAAATACACTTAATGAAATTGAAAAACAAAAAGAAGACTATAGAAATACATATTTTTCAAAAGATATTAAAGATAATACTGAAAAATAATATAGTTATATGACAGATTTAATAAGTAATTTTGAACCTTATATTTTAAATGAAAGCAATATGTATAATTATTTAAAATATAAATTTAGAGTAAATCAAAAAGATATAAAAAATAATTTTGCTAAAAGTAACACAACTACAACTACAACTACAAATACAACTATAATTACAAATACAAAACAAAATAATAAATCATCTCTTTTTATTCCAAAAGAACAAGATACTCTTTTTTGGTGTTATTTTATAATTAAAAATGGTGATATACAGTATGAAACGCTTATAAACAAAAATATATTAATAACAAAGCAACTTAAAATAGATTATGTTTCTAAAATTAGAGAGAATAAACAAATTATTAAAACATATAAATTTGATTCTATAACAAATCTTGAAAGTAATTTAGTAAATGATAATAATATTAGTATTAAAACAATATTATCATTATGCGCAATTGATAATATAAATTTAATATTTGTTACTAAGAAAACATATTATGAATTTTTAATGAATGATACAAATAATATATATATAATTCGTGAAATTGAATTACAATCAAAATATAATAAAAAATTTGGTTTTGAAATAGCAAATAATGAAACATTAGATGAAATACGAAAGACATTATATAGGATTGAAACAATTGATAAACCAATAAAAGCCTTATCATCATATAAAGTTCAAGATTTAATTAATATTGCTAACAGATTAGCAATTGAAACAACAAATAAACAAACAGGTAAAAATAAGACTAAAAATGAACTTTATGAATCATTATTACAGTATTTTTAAATTATTAAAAAAATTGAACAATAATTTAAAAATATGTCTAACTATATATATAACAATGAGTTCTATTATTCGAAATAATCCTAATTTAGAGAGCAAAACTATTATTCATGATTTTGGTGACCCGCATTTAAATGAAGTATTTAAAGGTCTGGATGAAGAAACTCAAGAAGGAATATTAAATATTAATGATAAAAAAAAACAAATTGAGTTAATTCAAAGGGAAGATTATTATAATTATGATGAAAATTTGGAGGATTTTCGAACCATAACAAAATTAATGAAAGATCCTTTAATTAATAAATTATATGATAATCTTGCTCCAGAAGAAAAAGCACGTATTGATAAAAAAAGTCCAAAAGATAAGTATATGTTGTTGCGTATGATGGCAAGAGTTGCTTTAAAAAGACCAGGACAAACATTATCTCCAGAAGACACACCACCAGCTTTTGCTTTTCAATCTAAAGCTCCAGAAATAAAACCGCAAGTTTTTATACCAAAAACTCCTTCAGGAACTCCACCTGGTTTTGTACCAAGAACTCCTGAAGAAACTCCCCCTAATTTAAAAAGTAGCGGCCATAAAACAGCAATAATTGTTCCATTTCGAGATTTAGATAAAAATAAAGCACGTACTGAACAACTTAAAAAATTAGTTGAATACTTTTCAAGTTATTTGAATGGTTATAATTATCAAATTTATGTTATTGAACAAAGTAATGATGGTTTAAAATTTAATAGAGGAGCTCTATTAAATATTGGATTTATATATGCAAATATGGATGGTTGTGATAATTATATATTTCATGATGTAGATTTACTTCCATCAACTGAATTAAAAGAGTATTATATTAATCCACCTAAAGATAAACCAGTACATATAGCGGCTGTTTGGGATAGATATGGAAAAAATCCTGATTATTTTGGAGGAATTGTTGCATTTAATAAAGATATGTTTCGTAAAATAAATGGTTATCCAAATGATTTTTGGGGATGGGGCGGAGAGGATGACGCTATATATAAACGTGTAAAGCAAAACTTTTCAGTATTAAAAGTGAAAAAAGGAACAGTTACTGATTTAGAAAATATGGGACTCAAAGAAAAACTTGAATTTTTAAGAGAAAATGATTTAAAATTTATGAAGAAAAAAGAAGCACTTGCTAATGATGAAGTAAATTGGGAAGATAATGGTGTTGATGATGTTAGATATAATGAAATAGATTCTCAATCTTGTGGAAAAAAATGTATTAGAATTTTAGTTGAATTACTTGATACAACAGATGCAGAAATGATAAAAGATGAGGGAATCGCACTAAAACAAGCACCAGCAGAAATTTTTAGAGAAGAAGTTGAGGAATTTGAAAAAGATAAAAAAACAAAGCCTCCTCAAGCATTTGATAATCTTGTGAAATTATTTTATGGTTTAAATCCTTATGTTAAAAATGTTGAAAAACAATATGAATTAGAAGTTAGATTTGGAACCAAAGGAATAAAAATGTTAACTAAAAATGATTATGATAATGTAATTAAAGTTTTAAAATCTTTAGGTTTCAATACAACAGATCCATCTGGTCTATCATCATTGCGTATTAAATGTGAATTTTTAGATAGTTCTACTGGTCGTTTTAAAATGTCAGATATTAGAACTGAGATTAATGGATTAAATGCTATAGAAAAATATTGTAAAAGTAATGATATAAAAACTATTTATAAAGAAATACCTTATAGTATCAATTTTGTTAATAAAAAACCATATATTAATCAAGATAAAAATAGAGTTCCACCTGTAGATTTCAATGATTTTAATTTTAGAGTTTCTCTACAAGTTGAAGAAAAAGTAAAAAAAGGTCTTGAAAATTATGTAATTGAAAATTGGCGTAAATCAAAAAAAGAATTTCGTTATATAAATCGTGTTACATTTACACATCCTGATTTTCCTGTTTTAGTTGATATTAGTATAGAAAAAACTGGCAATAAAGGAAAAGATAGACGTGGATTTTCAAATATAATTCCTGTATATAATTTAGATGAATCAGGTGTACTAAATAATCAAGAATCATATCAAATTGAAATTGAAATTGATAATAAAAAAATAGGTCCAGGTACAAGTTTTCAAACACCAGATTTAATTTTAGCTGGATTAAGAAAAGTAATAAAATATATTTTAAGTGGTCTTCAAGGAACAATGTATCCAATATCATATCCTGAACAAGAAGAAATTATTAAAGAATATATGAAAATGATATGGGGTGATGAATATGAACCTTCAAGAAGAATCACAACAGCAAATTTTATTGGACCAAACTCTATTACACTCCAACTTACAAATATAGCTCCTATAAATGAAAATACAAATATACCAAATATAAGAAAAGATTTTGTCGTTACAGATAAAGCAGATGGTGAAAGGCATCTTATGTATATTTCAAACACTGGTAAAATATATTTAATTACAACTAATATGGATATTAAATTTACTGGAGCTAAAACAACAAATGAAGATTGTTTCAACACATTACTAGACGGAGAATTAATTACTCATGATAAGAATGGCCAATATATTAACTTATATGCTGCATTTGATATTTATTTTAATAAAAATAAAGATATTAGAATGTATACATTTATGTTAAGACAAGATGAAGAAGACATGTATAAATCAAGATATTATATTCTTCAAAAAATTAAAAATATTATTAATCCAGTTTCAATAATGGATAATCAAGAATCACAAACAAAATCAAAACAAGAAAAGAGCGACATAAAATCATTATTCTCTAAATATACAAAATATGCTGAATTAAATGTGCCAAAGTCTCCAATTGTATTTCAAATGAAAAAATTTTATCCAATGTCAGTAAATGAAACTATATTTGATGGTTGTAAAAAATTATTACAAAAAGAAAAGGAAGGTTTATTTGAATATGAAACTGATGGTTTAATTTTTACACATTCATTTTATGGTGTTGGTTCAAATATCATTGGAAAAGCAGGACCAAAAACTAAAATTACTTGGGAATATTCATTTAAATGGAAGCCACCACAATATAATACAATTGATTTCTTAGTAACAACAACTAAAAATCCTAATGGTGATGATGTTGTTAAATCTTTATTTGAAGAAGGCATAAGTGCTTCTAGTAATATTCAGTATAATGAATATAAAGTAATTGAATTAAGATGTGGTTTTAGTGAAAAAAATGATGGATTTATAAACCCTTGTCAAGATATTATTGATGATAATCTTCCAGAATATAAACCCAGATTTGAGGATAAGCAAAGTAATGATTATATTCCAAGAAGATTTTATCCAACTGAGCCATATAATCCAAATGCTGGTATTTGTAATATAATGTTGAAGAGTGATAATTCAGGTTCAAAACATATGTTTACAAAAAATAATGAATCATTTGGAGATAATACTATTGTTGAATTTTCATATAATTTAGATGGAGAAGAAGGGTGGAGATGGATTCCTCTACGTGTTAGATATGATAAAACTTCAAAGTTATTAAGAGGTGAGAGAGAATATGGAAATTCATATAAAGTTTGTAATGAAAATTGGAAGTCTATCCATCCATCAGGAAGAATCACAGAAGATATGTTAATGACTGGTTTAGGCATACCAGAAATTTCAGTAACTGAAGATATTTATTATAATACTCCTGCTGGTAAAATGAAAACAGAAGCTCTTAAAAATTTCCATAATCTTTATGTAAAAAAAATGTTGATTGGTGGAGTATCTAAACAAGGTGATACTCTTATAGACTTTGCGTGTGGTAAAGCAGGTGATCTTTCTAAGTGGATTGCATCTAAATTATCTTTTGTATTTGGTATTGATTATTCATCCGATAATTTAGAAAATCGTCTTGATGGAGCATGTGCTAGATATTTAAATTCCAGAAAAATTAATAAAAATGTCCCGTATGCTCTTTTTGTGAATGGAAATAGTTCTTTAAATATCAAAGATGGTAGTGCTATGCGTAATGATAAAGCTAAACATGTAACTTCTGCTGTGTTTGGAAACGGACCTAAAGATGCTGATAAAATTGGTAAAGGTGTTGCAAGACAATATGGTAAGGGCGAAGGTGGTTTTAATGTATCATCATGTCAGTTTGCTATTCATTACTTCTTTGAAAGTCCTGATACACTTAAAGGTTTTCTAAAAAATGTTGCTGAATGTACTAAACTTAATGGATATTTTATTGGAACATGTTATGATGGTAAATTAATATTTAATGAACTTAAAAAATTGAAGAAGGGAGAAGGAGTTCAAATAAATGAAGACGGAAAAAAAATATGGGAAGTTGTAAAAGATTATGGTTCCGATAATTTTGATGATGATTCAAGTAGTATTGGTTATAAAATTAAAGTTTATCAAGAGTCGATAAACAATCATATATATGAATATCTTGTTAATTTTGATTATTTAGATAGACTTATGGATGCTTTTGGATTTAAATTAATTAGTAGAGATGAAGCTAGAGAAATGGGTTTACCGGATGGTTCTGGATTATTTAGTGAATTATTTATTGATATGTTAGATGAAATTAAAAGAAATAAATTTAAGCAATCAATGTTTGGTGAGGCACCTAATATGACTTCAGTTGAAAAGAAAATTTCATTCTTTAATAGATATTTTGTATATAAAAAGCTTAGAGAGGTTAATATTGACAAATTACAACTTGAATTAGGCGAATATCAAGAAGCAGTAGTTGAAAGAGAAAGGGAAGAAACTAAAAAGGCAGTTGTTATTGCTAAGGAGGAAGAACAAAAAATTAGACCAAAAATTAGAAAATTATCTAAAAAAATAGCTCTTATTCCAGCTACAGAGGCTATAGATGAACAACCTTTAAAAGAAGAAATTAAGCCAAAAATTAAAAAAACAAAAGAAAGAGAAATTAAATCCAAGGCTACTTCACTTGAAAAACCAACTAAAGCAAAAAAATTATTAATTGTTGAAAGTGATAGTGATGAGGATTAACTATAAAATATATAACAGACTTAAATAAAAATTTATATATATAATAAGACCTATGAGTTATTATATATTACCAAAAATTATTAATAATGTTTATGTTTCTCCTGAAAGCACTACAGAAAAAACTGAACCATATATATCGTTTTCCTTAATAAATTATTATACTATTGTACAAAATCAAATCATTGATATGTTTAATAATACGAATGATATAATTAACAATACATATAATGAATCTCTTAAAATTATTAATCCTTATGAATATATTTATACAAAGGTTCCAGGCTCTAAATTTTCTGTTAGTAAACTAAAGCCAAATTCAAATCTATTTTATGATTTAATTGAAATTTTTACTAATTTAAATATTTTTGAACAATTTAAATATAAAAGTATTTCTTCTTTAACAATTTCAAAAAACTATAATGATATAATTGATTGTCAATATTTGTTTCGTGAAGATTTTAAAGATACTAAAACATATTTTTCTAATTATGATATTAATATTCAATATGGAAATAATGATCAAAAGTTTGAATTTATTTTTTTTGAAACTTATGATGATGATTATTTTTCTTCAATAATTAAGTTTTTAATTATTATATTTAAAAATCAATTAACAAATGGAAATGCTATTATTAAAGTTAATAACTTATTTTATAAACCAGTAGTTGATATGTTATATATATTATCATCTTTATATGATAAAGTTTATATAGCAAAACCAAATACAAATCATGTTACAACATTTGATAAATATATTGTATGCAAAAATTTTTTAATACATCAACAGTCTTCTGATTATCTTAATTTAAACTACTATAGACTTTTTATTTTTATGAAAAATCTAGATAATAAATATATAAAACAAATTTTAAATACAGAAATTCCTTATTATTTTAAAATGAAAATTAATGATTTAAATATTGTGATGGGTCAACAACAAATAGAATCATTAGATCAAGTTATAAATATTTATAAAAATAAAAATAAAGATGAAAAAATTGAAAATATAAAAAAATCAAATATACAGAAATCTGTTTCTTGGTGTGAAAAATATAAAATACCTTGTAATAAATTTACTGAGAAAACAAATATTTTTTTACCTATTATAAATGAAACAATATAAATATATTTAATTATCTATAAATATATTTAAATATGGATGAATTAAATATTTTTTCTAGAATAGAACGAGAAGATTTTGAATTTAAAATTACAGATATAAATATGATTGAAATTGTAAGTATTATTACACAAGGAAACCCTGGATCTATTAGAGTTATGGTTGAAATTTATAAAACTCATGATAAAAATACTATTTTAATATTTTTAAATAAAATTTGGAAACTT
>Ga0209668_10000487_pt1 | contig 16307 bp, 9 predicted proteins | sample FrelakmetPLP11PL_FD_187150 | JGI IMG/M metagenome (GOLD analysis project Ga0209668, IMG submission 187150) | Freshwater lake sediment microbial communities from the University of Notre Dame, USA, for methane emissions studies - PLP11 PL (SPAdes)... | ecosystem: Environmental > Aquatic >... | reverse complement strand
CATTTTGAAGTTTTTCAATAAAAATTTCTTTTTTTTTTTTTCTTTCAAATTTTATTTTTTTATTTTTATTATATTTTTTTTTTTTTTTAAAAAAATATTTTTTAATTGAAGAATAAATATAATCAGCTTTTTGATGACTAGCTGGGAGCAGTATAAGTCAATATATTTTTTTTTTTTCTTTAATAGTATGATATATACTTTTTGTAATAAAATTAACAATGGATTCTGCTTTTTTTTTATTACCATGACGAATAAACTTAGAAAAAATTCAATAAATCCAGCGGTTCGTAGTAATACCATTATTTATAATTTTAGGTCCAATACAATTTATATAATTTAGATTTTTTCTATGTAGCCTTACATATTTTTTTCGAGTTTTCAGTGATTTAAATAGAAAAACTTGAGCTGCCAAACCTTTTTTTAAAAAAAATAATTGTAAATAACAAAACCTTTTTGCAGGTTTTTTTCTTCTTTTTCTTCTTCTTTTTTTACCGCGAACTTTATCACCGTAGGCCAGTGAATTTTTAACTCCCTCAATTCTTATTAGTTTGTAATGTTTTTTTTGTGCATTGCGCCTAAAAAAGTTTTTAAAAATAAAAGAAACAAATTTATTTTTTGCTTTGATTGATTTTTTTTTTGCGCAAGAAATATTAAAGTGTTTTGGTTTAAACACTAGATATTTATACCTTTTATTTTTTTTTTTAAATCGCATTAGTTTAAAAGCTGCTTCACTGTAAAGATTTAGTCTAGTTTGTTGACTTCTTCGTATATATCCTTTTTGTTTACATATTTCACCAGCAGACTTATGAAAAATTATTTTATTTTTTTCTCCCTTATAGAGGTAAGGAAGAATTGTACATACAGTATTGTTTCGAAAAGGACGTATAATTACTTTAATAGCCCTTCTATTGATATATTTTGAAAGAACGTTATATTTAATAATTGTTTCAGGAAAAACAGTATGGTAAAAATTTTTTTTAAAAAAATAACTTGTTTTAAAAAAAAAGTTGTTATTAATTTCAAAAAATCCATTTTTAAAAAGTTTTATGTATTCAGACCTCTTTTGTTCATCATTTTCAGATCAGACTTTCTCTATTTTGCCGATTCTATGAGAAGGCGTTCAATTTACAACTTTATCAATTTTTTTGAAAAAAATTGATTGTTTTTTGTTAATAAAAGTAAACATACGCATAAAGTTAACTTTTGAAAAAAAAATATTTATTTTATTTTGTATAAAAAATTTAAAGATAATACCAATAAAATTAAAAATATAAAAACTAATATAATAAAATTTAAAAATATAAGGTCTTTGTGCTACAAAAATTTGTGAAAAACCATTTTCTTTTTGTTTTTTTTTAAAAAAAGAAGAAAATGGTTTTTTAAGCGTAGCTATATAGTATTTATAATCTTTATTTAGTTTTATGTTAAATTTTTCCACTTTATTATGCATTTTATTAAATTTTTTTTGTTCTTTATCTATTCTCGCTGCACAATCTTGTATAAATGAAGGGTTTCCTTGTATTTTTACGTAATCAATAGATCTTGTTTTATTAAGATCATATGTATGAATAACATGCGATGAAATTCTGTTTATGTGTATACAGTTTTTTGATTGTCAAAAAAAATAATTTTGTCAAACATATTCTGTAGTAATAAGTTTCATGATATAACTAAAATAATAATTTTTATTTTCTGCACCAAAAAAGTTTTTAAAATTTATTTTTTTATGTTTAGAAAACAGAAATTTACTAATTATTATTATTTTAAAAATATTAGTTTTAGTACTGGTAATCATATTTTTTTTAAATTTTTTTTTTATGATATTACAAAAGTTTAGTGTTGTAAAATTTATTTTATTTTTATTAATTTTATTTTTTATTATATAACTACTATAATTTATTTTTTTAACTACTACTTTTTTTTTTTTACTATAAAAAAGTTTACTGTTTTTATTTTTTCAATTTTTATTTCAAAAATAAAAATTTTTTTTAAACATTGTATATATTTTGACATATTTTAGTTTTTTTGAAAAATTTGTTTTTCTTTTGTTAGAGTATACTATAATATTTTTAAGAGCACTTACATAGCACTTTTTAAATTTTTTATTATTTTTATTATTTTTAATTTTTTTAATTTTTCAATTAAAAAAATCTTTAAATTCTTTTCAATTATTGTTATGTCAAAGATTAATCTTATTTGAATTTTCATTTATTTTTTTTCATTTTTTTTTATTTTTAATTCAGTTAGATCATTGTTCGGTTTTAAAAAGAAAACCGAATTTTCATCAATAAAATTTATCTTTTTCAAGTTTTTTTTTTATAAAACTTTTATTTTTCTTTTTAAAAATAAAAGTTTTATATTTTTTAGTTTTTTTTAGAGAATTAAGAATAGATATAAGAAAAAAAAAAATATAATATTTAGAATAAAGATTTTTAATAAATTTTTGTTCAAAATTTATATGAAATTGAACGATTTTTTTTTTTGAAACTTCACTATTTGTTTGTTTAAAGTCTAGCAGTTTACTGTTATATTTTTTATAATTTTTTTTGATACTAAAAAACTTAACTTTTTTTTTTTTAAAAAAAAAGTTAAGTTTTCTTGCAATTGTAAAAAGTGCTAGTTTACTATTTAGATAACTTTTTTTATTTAGAATTTTTCCATAGTAAAGTAGCTTATAACTTAGTTTTTTACAAAAACTATTTTTAGAACTAACGGGTGATTTTGAAAGTGAATTTTTATCAAATTCATATACAATTTTTTTATTTTTAGAAACAAGAATATTATTATATTTTCTAAAAAATTTTTCACTAAGAATAACCTTAGATTTATTAAAGTCTTCAAAAATATTAAATGATGAGTTATTAACTGGGAAATTTTTTTTAGAAAAAGAACCCTCTAGCGTTGTGAATTGGTAGTTATAATTAAAATCATTAAAATTTACTTTTTTAAAAAAGCTAGAGGGTTCTTTAAATCATAGAAATTTTTTTTTTTTTTCTTTACTTGGTTTAAAAAAAATACTTACAGGAAATTTTTTAATTACAAAGTTAATTTTATGAAAGTAATTAGTTTTATCTATCCCTTGTCAAAGCTCTCATGAGTTTTTAAAAATATGGAATGGAATATGACGCTCCGCTTTTTCTATAGCTTGATCTTTATTATAAATATTAAAAGAATCAATATACTTAGTTGCATTAGTTCTAAATACAACTGACCGCTTTGGCGGTATAAATATTTTTTTTTTAAAAAAATTAAAATCATAAATTTTATTACCTAGCTTTTTTGCATTAGTATTATTAAAACCGTAAACTCTATGCTTAGTCATTCTACCTCTAAATAAATATTTTTTTATAGTACTTACAAAAATTTTATTTTTTTCAATGTGCAGGTATATCATTAATGTACTTTTTTTTTAGACCATATTTTGATCGAGCTTTTCTACGTTCAAACACGGGACTACTTCCTAGTTTTCCACGCATAATTGAATAGCGAATTCCAGGAAGATCTCTGGGATGAGATCCTCTAATGAGTATTGGACTAAACTTTTGAAGTGTTCCTTGACCGATACCTGGAACTTTTACTCGAAGTTTTTTTCCAGTGCAGAGACGAATTTTTGCAACTTTTCTTTTAGCAGAATTGGGTTTTTTAGGCGATTCGACGACGATGCGATTTACAACTCCCCTTTTTTGTGGACATCCTTTAAGTGCTTTTGTTCTAACTTTATGGAATTTGCGTCTTCGTTTTACCTTTTTCTTTAGATGTTGCTGTAGAGTAGGCATCAGTTTTTATCTATAGGATTAAGTTTTATAACTAAAAATTTTGTAATATTGTTTTTATTAAAGGATTTATTTTTTGTTTTTAAAAAAGATTTATTATTTTAACTATTTAAATATACTTTACAAAACTTTTGTTTTACTGCATACCTCTTAAAAAAAAGGAGATTAAGCCAAAACAAAATAAAACAGAAAATTAAAATATAGTATAAAAACTCCTAGAAAGCTAACAAAAATACAAAATTTTATTATTGATCGTTTATACCTAAGAAGTCAATTGTCTAGGTAGACAGTACTGTTAAATTTAAAATTTATATCATTAATAATATGTTTATAAATATTCACAACCTCTCCATCAAAATTTGTTATTACACTAGTTATTGTAGCCCAATCTGTATTCTTACCCAGTTTTTCTAGATAATAAAATTTTATACGTTTTTTATATTGTTTATTTACATCGTAAATACTCTTAGAAGTATTAAAAAATCAAATATGAAAAATAAGCTTTATACTGTAATATGCGCTTATTACTGAAAAAACAAGAATTATAACCGCAAAAATAAATTTACCACTTGATACAAAATTAAAAAGAATAGGAAGTTTTGCGAAAAACATAATGAAAGGAGGCATTCCGCTAAAATTTATAATAGCAATTGTTAGCGCAAGTTTAGAGAAGTTGTCTGTTATATTAGAAAAATTTGAAAAAGTTCATGTTTGGTCATTTGAATATTCATTTTTATTATAAAGGTTGAAAAAAACTATAAAAAAAAAATTAATTGAAAAAAAGTACATATAAAGATAATTTATTGTCGAAAAACCATAAATACTATCTGAGCTAAAAGACATAAAAATGTAACCTGAATTTGCAATAGAACTGTACATAAGTAGTTTTTTTACATTTGTCTGTTTTGAAGCTGAAAAAGTACCAATAAAAAGATTTGTAAGTCCAAGAAAAATAAAAAAATTTTCAAACTTAACAGAAAAAAAAGAGATATTCGTTGGATAATTGATAAAAATATTAAAAATTATAAAAAAAAATACAAATTTAGGGTAAACTATTGAAAAATGAAAAATTTTACTAGAAAATGAATCATAAACACCGTTAATTCATGAATGATAGGGCGCAAGTCCTGCTTTTACACAGAGTCCTACTATAACCATTCCTAGTGAAAATTTTTTAGAGCTATTAAAAAAATAAGGATGCTCTTCATTCGATGGTGAATCAAAAACAAAATGATAATTTGAAAAAGTTAGGTCGCCAAAGCTCATAAAACAGAAAACTATTCCAGTAAGAAAAATAATACTACCAATAAAACTAATCAGAAGATATTTTAGTGTAAGTTCTATTTTTCTAGCTGAAAAAACATTTTTTTTAGTGTTATACAGGCTAAGTACAATATACATAATAATACTGTAGGCCTCTACGCCAATATATAGAGAAATAAAATTATCTGATAGAATTAGAAAAGAAAAAATAGTTAGAATAGTTATAAAATAGGCTGAAAGCGTAAGATCTTTTTTGTTATAGACAAGTTCATAGTTTTCCTTATACTCTATAAAACAAGCAAATACAGTTATGATATAAGAAAAATAAATAGAAATTATAGCACAGGTCTGTATATTATTAATATTTATTTTTAGCAGATTTGTAAACGAGTTTGTGTTTTCTACAAAAAGACTCATAGACATTATCATAAACGTTTCCAAGAATATCTCTTTTTAGTTGTCTCGTAGAGGGTTCGGAATTATTTGAACGGTTTCCTGAAAAAAAGAAATGCTGCCTCATACGTATACAATTAGATATACGCAAATTCAAACTATATCTACGAAGTGTCAGTACCATACTGCAGAAGTAAAACCAGTATGCGGATGAAAATTTCTTGTAAAATCTTTTCGACTAGTGTAAAAACGAGTAAACATAACAATTAGAAAAATTACCCCAATAAAAACATGAATTCCGTGAAGACCTGTAAGTGAATAAAAAACTGTTCCATAAACTCCATCCGTCATATCAAATTTTGCGTGTGAATATTCATAGCTTTGACAAACTAGAAATGAAAAACCAGCTAGTATTGTAGTAAATAGACCACCAAAAACATAGCGTAGTTTTCATGCAAAATATTGATTAGCCATTGAACAATAAAGTCACGATTTCAGAACTTTAAAGTTATAAAATTTATTTCTTTTATACTTTTTAATTCACCTTACTCGATAGTAAACACAGCCTCATCTTTGTTCAACATACGCGTATTGTCGGAACTCATAGGCAATTTTTTTTCTTTTTACGGTTCATCTTTTTTCAATTTCTTTTACTTTTTTTTTTATCGCTTTTAGAAAACTTAGACTATTTGCACTTCTAATGAAGTCGTTAATTGAAATTTTTTCATCAAAAATTTTAAAAAAAAAATTTTTTTCAACAAATATTGAACTAGAGTACTTACTACTTTCTATACTTTTTCTTATGCGTTTTATCTGGTTTGTTCCTTTACGTAGCGCTATAAGATTTAGTGTTTTAACAGCGTAATAAAAAACATTAACGCTAAACCCTGAATAAAGTAGAATTATAGTGCTTAGCACAGGTCAACGTCATCATTCAAGAACTTGTAGACCAGTAGGTGGCCAAACTCCGCCAATACTAGACGCAGGGTTTATACTAAAGTGAAGATAAGCTCAAAAAAGAGCAAAAAAAATCATGATTTCAGAAATTATAAATAGAAATGTTCCAGTAAGCATATTTTTTCAAACAACAGGCGTATAAAAATAAGGAGAAATACTCATACGACGTACTTTTACGTATCAGCGTAGCATAAGAAAAATTATTCAATAAAAGCAAAATTTCATCAGATGATAAGTGAGTACACCTGTGTGCAGATAGTGAATAAATCCCGTAATAAGACCTACTAGAAGAAAACAAAAAAGAAACCCATAGCTTGTAGGTCTTGCTATGTAAAAGGGGTTTGCTTTAATCATATTATTGTCTTCTTCTTGAGGTTTTCGAAAGTCAGCTATTCAAAGCACCGGGTCTACATATCTTCACTGAAATTTTCGTTCACTATATAGAAAAATAAAAGCGGAACCAGTTTTAGGTTTTTTACTAAAAACATTTTTAATGTACTCGTGATTTACCATGAAAAAAACTTTAGTTTTCGTTATATTTGCAAACTGAATTTTTATAAGCCAATTTCATCTTATCTTAATACCATAAAATATAGTTATTATTAAATATTACACTTATATGATAAACTTTGTGTATGTATGTGTGCAATAATATATATTAGAATTAAAATTATTTAATAAAACTAATATTTAAAAATTTTACTCAAAAAAAAGTATTTTGTACAGCTATATTTTTTTTATTTTAAAGTATACACTTATGAAATATAACTCTTTAAAATAAAAAAATTATTTTAATAAAAGAAATGGTTGTTAAAAAAACGCATATAAATTCCATTTCCATCAAAATAGTAGACAGTGATAACAAGATGTATTAGAGTAATAAAACAATAAAAAATTACAGAAGTTCACCCGGCGTTTGGTTTAAAAAATTTTTTATGCATAATAAGAAAGAATGCAACTCAAATAAAAAAAATAAAGGCAAAAACAGGTATACTTGGATAAAGATATCGAAGCATAGCTAGAGTGTATTGCTGTAGGGAATAGTACGCAGCGTTTTGAAGAATGGCAAACACAAGATATGCAACTTCTACTTGCTCAAATCGAGTTTCCTCTTTTATCTTCATAATTCAGTGAGGAGTTATAAAAAAAAACATAATAAAAGGCGTACTAAGAAGTACTGTTAGAAGCCCATTGTTATTGTATATTGGTCCATCTTTTGTGTAATTAGACTTGTATAGTCTGTGCTGCTGCATTGGTTGGTATATCGTTATGTCATTTTTATAACAGAAAAAAAAAAATCCAAGCATTGGAAGCATAATACAAATTATAGTAAGGTAGATGTAAGGTTTTCATTTAAATCAGTTAGTATTAATTGGATCATAACAATAAAGTTTTTTTGCAACTTCCGTTGTTTCACGAGGCACCATATGGTAACAACTATGAATAAGTTTTTTATCAAGAGTATAAACACCATCTTTAACCTTTTCAAAATAACCAAATTTACGGATTGTATTAAAAAGTAGAAAAATAAGCGAAGACATCGACAGCGCGAATACTATAAAGCTATCTGTAATAAATGCTATATGTGAAGTAAAATGAATTAGGCAAACACGTATTAGAAAAGCATAAGTTTCAGTTCCCATATAGTAAACTTTTATAATTTTTGTTTGTTTTTGAACAGTTCCTTCTTCTATTTCAGTAAGACTAACAATGCGATCAGCGGGTTCTACTTCTACTTCTTCCATGAAAGTAATGCGTTTTTTAAAAACAAAAAGGGCTCTAAGTAGAAAAATATCTACGATGAAGTGATGTAGAGACTTATGATGTGCTACAGAAAGCATGAGATACTCTGGCTGAGTTATACGTATCATATACACTTTACTAATTGTTGACTGTGTCGCATGTCAAGAATCGACGCCTTCTATGTGTCAAGAGTATCAAAAAATACAAATAGCTTCAAAACACATTGATATAATAATAAAAAATATTATTACATGAAAAAAGGTAAAGTTATTTGTCACTCGCCATGGGTTGCCTTGATGTACTATCATTACTCGAAAAACAAAACCGACCAGAGCCAGAAATATAGATATTAGTGGTAGTTCAACTATATATGTGACAAAGATCAGCATTCTTGCTTCGTTATCCGTAAAAAAAAATGAAAGATGCCTCTCTATAAAATTTCAATTTTTTTGAGTTATCTTTCAACCTCATCCTGTATGTTTCATTCGGTACCTAGTTTAAAATATTTTTATATTAGTAATTATAAATTTATAATTACCCCCTGCAAGACTATAAATGTTTAGAAAACGTTTCATTAGCATCATTTTTTTATAAAATTCCAAGTTCAATACAAACTGCTGTTCATTTTATTAGATTTATAAAAAAGGCAGGCATCAGGCCTGTATAAACTGAGAAAAAGCAAATAAAACAAAGTACAAGCCCTTCCCCAGAATAAATATTGATATCTCAATGTTTTACTATAAGAATTTTTTTTTCGTTATATTCAGAAATAAAATAAGGATTTAGATAGCTAGACGGCACTCCCATGCATAGTTGAGTAAAAAGAATAAAATTTCTATAAGAAGAAACAACAATCGGAATTAGAAGAAAACAAGAAGTGATGGGAAAAAACTCAAAAAGACCTCCTATAAGTGTAATCTCTGATACAAAACTAATAGTTCCTGGGAGACTGGCGTTTGTTAGAATAAGGATAAAAAAAAGAAAGCTTCATTTAGGCATATAAACACATAGACCAGATATTTCTAGAAGATTTCTTGTTTTTAGTTTATCATGGAGATAGCCTACTGCGCAAAAAAGACCGGCTGAAGAAAGAGCGTGTGAAAAAGAAAAAAGAAGAGCACCTGCAGTAGCCGTCTGTGAACAACTAAAAAAACCACAAATAGCAATATTCATATGAACAACAGAGGAATATGCAATTACTTTTTTAATATCAAGCTGTTTATACATAGCAAAACTTGTTGCTATCGAACCTAGAATAGCACATGTAAAAATATATGCACTTACTTTTAGGGTAATAACAGCAAAAAATCCTATACAAAATTTTATAATTCCGTAAAAGCCTAGTTTTAGCATGATACCTGAAAGGATAATCGAGCCCTCAGTTGACGACTCAACATGTGCTTCAGGCAGTCATGTGTGAAATGGAAAAAGAGCGAGTTTAACTGCAAAAGGAATAAAAAAACAAAAAAAAAGAAAAATCAGAACTTCTATACTGAAAAAAGCTGCATTATTATAAAAAAAAAATTTGATTATTGGATAATAAAAAGTGCCAACTTTACTTCAAATAAATACGATAGCAAGTAGTAGAGGAATCGCGCTTACAAGTGTAAAATAAAGTATATAATTCATTGCTTTAAATTTAATAGATCTTTTACCAAAAAATCCAATAATACTAAAAATTGGAATAATTGAGGCTTCAAAAAAAATAAAAAAAACTAGAATGTTATCTGTAATAAACATGAAGTGAAGAATTGCATGCAGAGTAAAAACAAGAGCTATGAAAAGAAAATAATGCTTTTTATTACTTGAATAATCACATTGTTCATTTTCTATACTTACAAAATCATAAAATGATTTATCAATATCTTGATCTTTAAACGAAATAAGAGATATGACCATTATCAGGTTTGAAATTATTAGAAAATATAGTTTTAGACAATCAAGACTAAAACTAAATAGTTCTACATTTGATGTATAGACATACAGAACATTAAAGTTACCCGTAAAATTAGCATAGAATCCAACTATTACAGACATTAGAAGAATCATATAGGACATAGAAATAACAAACTTATAAAAATTTTTGTTTTGTAGGTTATTTTTTTCAACTGAATTTTTTGTATACTTGACAAGACTAAGAGTAGCTATACTTATACAATAAATAGGGGTTACATACATATAAAACTCAATAAAATTGATAGCGAGTGTTTCAAAAAAAATATTTTTTATATTTTCAAACATAGTTTAAGATAATATTATTTCTTCTGAATCGGTGATCATATCTCAGAAAGGTACAAAAAATGAATCAAAATAATATATAGTCAGAATAAGCTGTACTATAATAAAAAAACTATAAAAACTAAGCTTAGCTCATGTTGGTTCTAGACGAGAAAAGTGTACTTTATATCAAATAATATATAGCAGAACTATAGTATAAAAAATAAAAAAAGTAAGAGGTGAGTATGTATAAATGTATGCAATCATAGTAATAGAATAGTGGTTTAGGCAATAAAAACAAAGGTTTTGAAGAATAAGAAACATGAAAAATGCTACGTCTACATACACGACTTTGTGATATTTAATATTTTGAATTCAATGAGTAGTAATAAAAAAGCAGGCAATAAAAGGAGCAGTAATAATAAAAGCGACAAGTCGAGAATTATCGTATAGTAGGCCGCCATGTTCTGCAGCAGCGGTTGCCATTTGATACTCTTGATATGGATGATATAGCGGTAGCTTATGTCGACGGCATAGAATTCAAATCCCAAGCATTGGAGTAAAAACGCAAACTGAAAGATAAAGTACATGGTATAGTCAGTAAACTCAGTTGTTACAAGTTGCTTCGTACTTATAAGACCTTTTTTCCTCAGATATCAGAAAATAACCGTATTTATAGTTAAACCCGTAATCGCTATTTTTAACATGACCGAAATTAACTATTGTGTTAAGAAGTATAAGAATGAGTATTGGCGCTAGAATCATGAATACTGTGTAGTTATCTGTAAGGAATGTTGCAAATGAAATAAAATGAATTAGGCAAATTCTTATTAGAAATCTATAAGTGTGAGGTTCTAGATTTAGAATTTTTACAGATTTTGTTTTTTTTTGAGTGGTTTCTTCATCTATTTGGTTATTATCAGTGACCTCTATAATAATTTTTTTTTCTTCTCAAGTTATACGATTTTTATAACTAAAAAGTGATATAAGTAGAAGTGCATCCGTAATAAAATGATATACAGCTTTATTATGTGATGCATAAAACATAAAAAAGTCTGGATCCGTTAGTTTTAGTCCGCCAAAAACTTTACTATGCGCCGACTTCGAAGAACTTCATCCTGGTATAATGTGTCAATGAAATCAAAAAATGCAGATGAGTGTAATAATCATTGTAATAATGAGATTAAATATTATGAAATGATAAAATGTAAATTTATGTGTAGCTGTTCACGTAGTTGTCTGACGCGCTGCATATGCTCAAAGGATATAAGCGATTAGGGTTAGTAGTATCCAAATTACTGGCGTATAGTACATATATATAGTAAACATTTGCATTCTCAGATCCGTATTGGTAAAATATGGTGCGAGATACTTTTCGATAATCGTTCAATTTTTATAATTTCGATTGTCCCCCATCGTCGCAAATAACAGATTTAGATATATGTAGTACTTCTTGGTGAAAAAACTTATTAAATTTTTCAATATTTAGAAAGTGTAGTATTCAATTTATAAAGTTAATTCGAGAAATAGTATGAACACAAATTGGCATAAACCCATGGCCTACTCCGCAAAGTTCAGAGCATTGTCCGTAAAAAATGCCGGGTCGATTTATAGAAAGAATTGTTGAATTTAGACGACCGGGTACAGCATCCAGTTTTAGCCCGAATGAAGGAACTGTTCAGCTGTGAATAACGTCCTCTGACGTTATAAGAAAACGAATATCCATATGGGTAGGAAGGAAAAGAACGTTATCAACTTCAAGTAGCCGTAGCTTTTTGTATTCAACCTTTTCTTTTGCTTCCATATATGAATCAAATGTAATCTCATTTTGCTGAAGATTTTGATAACTATAGTTTATAAAATCTGAAATTTCATATGATCAGTATCACTGATGACCTACTATTTTAATCGTAAGCTGTGGATCCTTTTCTTCTTCAATTGAATATAGAAGCGAAATTGATGGTGCTGCGATTGAATATAGTATTATAATAGGAACTACAGTTCAGATTGTTTCAAGATCTGAACAAAAAGTAAAGAAAAGCCTGTCTTCAAGCACTCGTATAGATAGACTTTCTTCAACAGCAATCGCAAAAAAAAAAATTTCAAAAAAAAGAATTTGAAGTACAAAAAAAACGATATAAAAAACCCAAAACATCACATCATGGTGAAGGTCAATAATTCCTATCATAGCAAATGATGCGGGATCTTGAAAAAAAAATTGACCATTTCTGGGAATGTCATTAAAAGTTTTTTTTATAAAATAAAAAGTGAAAATTACAACTATTATAGTATAATAAATAATTTTATAAAAGTTTATAAGTTTAAAAATTTTTTTATCAGCAAGGCTACAGTTTATATAAAATTTATATAGTATCATGAAAAATTTTATGAATAAAAGTTTGGGATATTAATATAGTTTTAAAAATATTTTTTGATTTAAGTTCAAGTCCTTTATAATGAGCATAAAGGATAACAAACTCTTGAAGATTGTGAACTTCATGATTATTTGTAACTATACGCCTAAAAACTCAATTTTTAGGAAAAAAAATTTTAATATTTATAAATCGTTTTTTTTCTTCTGATACCGTAAAAATGTAAAATAGTATGTATATAAAATAAATAGCAGAGATAAACGATATGAACGCACCGTAAGAAGCTATATTATTTCAATAAGAAAAAGCATCAGGATAATCAGGTATTCTTCTTGGCATACCAGCTAGCCCTAGAAAATGCATTGGAAAAAAAGTTAGATTTACTCCAATAAAAAAAACTCAGAAATGAAGATACGCAAGGTACGAGGAGTAAGTTCTGTTAGCAATTCTATCGAGTCAATAGTAAAACCCTGCAAAAATAGCGTAGACCGCACCCATTGAAAGAACATAATGAAAATGAGCAACAACATAATATGTGTCGTGAAAACTTATATCTATAGGCGCGTTTGCTAGAACAACACCAGTAACGCCTCCGATTGTAAAAAGAAAAATAAAAGCAAGTGAAAATGCCATCGGTGGTCGCATATAAATTACGCCGCCTCATATAGTGGTAAGTCAACTAAAAACTTTTACCCCTGTAGGTACTGCTATGATAATTGTTGTTGTAGTAAAAAAAGCACGTGAATCAACATCCATACCAACAGTATACATATGATGAGCTCAGACAATGAACCCTAGAAGTCCAATAGATAGCATTGCGCCAACCATTCCATGGTGACCGAAGGTTGGTTTTTGAGAATAATGTGTAACAATTTGTGAAATAACACCAAAAGCAGGAAGTATAAGAATGTAAACCTCCGGATGACCAAAAAATCAAAATAGATGTTGAAAAAGAACAGGATCACCACCGGCTGACGGAAGAAAAAAACTAGTATTAAAGTGACGATCAGTAATAAGCATGGTAAGCGCGGCAGCTAGCACGGGTACCGACAGGAGAAGTAGTATTGAAGTTATAAAAATTGATCATACAAAAAGAGAAACATCTCACCAAGGCAGTCTTTTCATATTAATGACTGTTGTTATAAAATTTATAGCGCCAAAAAGAGAAGAAAGTCCTGCAATATGTAGTGAAAAAATAAGATAATCAACTGATTTGTCATAGTGAAACATAATTGTTGAAAGCGGTGGATAGATAGTTCAACCAGTTCCTGGACCAAGTTTTTCAGTTATAGCGTAATACATAAGAGTTATCGAGCAAGGGAGTAGTCAAAAACTCACTACGTTAAGCCTAGGAAACGCAACTTCAGGAATTCCAATTTGAAGTGGAACCACAAAGTTACCAAAGCCACCGATAAGAACAGGCATTACAAACATAAAAATCATCATGATAGCATGCATAGTAACAAGTACATTATAAAGTTGATAATTTTCACCAAAAAGAGGAGAACCTGGATATGTAAGTTGAAGTCTGATTAGAAGTGAATAAATTGAACCTATAATGGCAGCACAAAACCCAAAAATAAGATAAAAACGTCCTATTTTTTTATGGTCTGTTGTTGATAGTATGCTAAAAAAAGTATAAAATTTATTGCTATCCTGTCGATGAAAGTGTGCTTCCCTTCTACTTTTTTTTACAGTCATAATTTGCTTTAGAACATAATTTTCTTCATCAGAAAGTTTGACTCATCAGTGAAGAAATTTTGATTTGAGTTTTTGTTTATAAAAAAATTTTGGTAGGAAAATTTTTCTTCTAAATTTCCGTATAAACGAACAAAAAAAAACAACCTCTGTTAGCATAACGGTCATTAGTATATTAAAAATAAAAATGCTTACGGCTATATCTTTAAAAATAAAATAGTCTAGCTGTGGCATTTATATTTTTTTTTTTAAACGAACCTAGGTGTAACATACTCGGGTATTCCACCGTAAAGGATTCATTTATTTCAAAGTTATCTAGCAGAAATTGAGCAAATTCTTTCCGTTTTTCCGGGCTTGCTTTTGTTATAGAAGAATTTTTCGGAAATGATACTCGAAGTGTTCTTGAAAAGTGTCTGATAACCCCGTAGTAATTGTTATAACCACAAATAAAATAAGTAAAACTTGTATATAGAGAAATATAAAGCATAGTTAGAGAAAAAGTAAAAGGAAAAAGAATTTTTCAGCAAAGATGGATTAGTTGATCAAACCTTTTTCTAGGTAGAGACGCTCGTATAAGAATAAAAATAAAACAACAAATAATAATTTTTGTTGAAAAAATAATTATTTCAGATATACCAAAAAAGTTAAGATTGATATAATTCTCTATTGACGGGTTATTTACACTATTTTCATTTATAAAAAAAGGAAGTTTAAGAGTGGATCAGCCACCAAGAAAACAAATAACAAAAATTGCGGAAATAAGTCCCATACTACTGTATTCAGCTAGAAAGAAAGACGCAAAAAGAAGAGATGAGTATTCAACGTTGAAACCAGAAACAAGTTCTGCTTCTGCTTCTGGAAGATCAAAAGGTGTTCTATTAGTTTCAGCAAGAGCTATAATAATAAAAATTACTACGAATGGCGTAAGATAGAATACAAATCAACCATGGTTGATTTGATATTTAACTATATTTATAAAATTAATTGATTCAGTTATTAGAGCGATTGGAAGGAATACGATACTAAAAATTATTTCGTAAGAAATAAATTGGGCAACTGCTCGAAAAGAACCCATTAGAGCATACTTATTATTACTTGACCAACCTGCATAAATTATTCCATAAGAACTAAGAGATGAAAACGCTAGAAAAAGAATAAGACCAATTTCTGAATTTACAAAAGAGTTAAACGAGCTAAAAGGTATTAGACTTCAAAGAGAGAGGCTAACCGTTAGAGAAAGTGTTGAAGCAAGAAAAAACGTGTAGCTTGAAGGATTGTTTTTCGGTCATATTGTTTCTTTTTTTATCAGCTTTAGCCCATCTGCAATCGGTTGACCTATACCTTCGAATCCGGTTTTATCGGGACCTTCCCTTCTTTGATAAAGAGACATAAGTTTACGTTCTACAAGAGTAAATGAAGCAGTAAAAAAAAGTATTGAAAAGAACAGTAGAATACAAAAAATTATGGATAGTACAAGAAAAATAATTTGTTTTTGAGTTGTATTGCAGTTTACAAAAATAAAAAAATTTAGCATTTTATACATTTTGCGAGTTTCGTATTGTTCAGTTGAGTAATACAGCATCATATAAAAAAATATATAAAAAAATTAATCAAGTAATTAAATGGTTCACGTGATGTACATCTTTTATATAAAGTGCGATTAGAGTGCTAAAAACGTAAACTTGTAGAAATGCAATGACGAATTCCATAAAGATTATAAAAAATATAAGAAAGACTCCTGCAGTGCTAAGTAGAATACTAAAACCATTAGAAAACATAGCATTAAAAATAAAAGATGTAAAAATACTTAGAAGAGCGTGCCCCGCTGTCATATTTGCAAATAGTCTTATACTAAGACTAAAAACTCTTGAAATATAACTGATTATTTCAA
>Ga0209668_10000485_pt1 | contig 16336 bp, 12 predicted proteins | sample FrelakmetPLP11PL_FD_187150 | JGI IMG/M metagenome (GOLD analysis project Ga0209668, IMG submission 187150) | Freshwater lake sediment microbial communities from the University of Notre Dame, USA, for methane emissions studies - PLP11 PL (SPAdes)... | ecosystem: Environmental > Aquatic >... | reverse complement strand
CCGGATTATGGTATCGAAACCGGGATTATACCCCATAGAAGAGATCATAACCGTTGAGATCCGGGGGGCCGATACATCCCCGCAGAAAATCTTCTTCACCATGGAGAATTACGGGGAGGGGACAATCGTGGTCGACAGCCTTCCAAGAGGTGCCGCTATCTCCTTAAACGGCTGGAATCCCGGAGAAAGCACGCCTCATACGTTTGACCACATGAAAATCGGGTTTTATGAAGTTATTGTCGATATGGGGCCGAAACCGTGGATTGAACAATTTGAACTGATCCCATCAAAGGTCAGTAAGGTCGTTGCTGATTTTGAGATCTGATGTGAAATATTGATTGATAAACCATGGAGGATATGGGTCCCGGCTTATTTTTCCGCTACGAACAGAAAAGAGACGCCAATTCCTTGTCAGCATCAAAGGCAGTGCAGTCTAGCGTGATGGGAGTGATGGAAATATTGCCTTTTCTGATTGCGTGAACATCGGTGCCTTCTTCAGCGTCTTCAAGAAGCGGTCCGTTTATCCAGTAATACGGCCTCCCTCTCGGGTCAAGCCGCTTTTCCACACCGGTCTCGAACAGCTTCCGGGCAAGCCGGGTGACCTCGTAACCCCCCTTCACAATTGAAGGAATGTTTACATTAATTACGTCAGCATGTTCCGGGAAGCCATATTTTAGGACTTTCATACAGACTTCCCGCACGATGCGTTTCGCTTCATCAAAGCTCTGGGAGTGGTGGCGGGGGTCGTCAAACTTGTCACCCTGGTCCTCTACCTGGAGAGAGAAGGCAATCCCCTTTGTCCCCTGGTTGGAGGCTTCAAGTGCTGCACCGACCGTGCCGGAAGTCATGATGGATTCAAATGAAAGGTTTTCCCCGATGTTAATCCCGCTCACCACGAGGGCGGGCCTGAGATCGAGAGCATATAGCCCTATAATGACCGAATCTGTTGGCTTCCCGCCGATAGAGTATGCCCGGACCCCGTTCATAACGACCGGGTTTGCCCTGATTGGTTCAAAAATTGATATCGAACGCCCGACGGCACTCTGCTGGGTGGAAGGCGCAGCGATAGTCACCTCGGCGACAGGTGACAACGCCTCATATGCTGCCCAGAGACCGGCTGATGTTATTCCATCATCGTTTGTCAGAAGGATCCGCGGTTTCATCACCGATCCAGTTAGCGGCGTTTGATGAAATAGATGTGCTATGAAAGATGTATACCATGGGCCAGACCAGGAGGGTTATCTGCACAGACCATTTAGGACTCCCGGGATTCTGGTATATCCCCCTATCGTCAGGGTAATCTCCATCTGCACCCAACAGGTACAGGATGAAGGCCCTTATCGCAGAATATTCCATGTACCATGACCCTGCCCTTGCACCAGAAGGGAGGGCAATGTTCTCGTCAATTTCAGCCAGCTTTTCGAGATGCGGGTACGAGGTCGTGACCCCGGGAGAGGGAGACTTTTACGAGGAAATTGAAAAACTGGCACCGGGTTGTGATGTAGGGCTTGTTATTGCACCGGACCACCTGCTCCCGCGTTTTACCCTCGCAATGGAGACCCGTACCCACAACCTCGGGTGTGGAAGCATGAATGTTGCAGTCTGCGCTAACAAGAAGCGGACAGGTACGATACTGGCATCACATGGAATTGCCGTACCTGAAGAACAGGAAGAAGGCCTCCGCGTCGTAAAACCCGTGTTTGGCTGTGGGGCCATGGGGGTCAGGCTCACCCGCGGACCGGCCGGGGAGGGGGAATTTGGCCAGAGGTATATTGAAGGGGAAAATTACTCCGTAAGTGTCGTCGGAAGCAGGGTGGTCGGTGAAGCATGCCTCTATTTTACAGGGGAACCACCTGTCGCACTCGCCCTGAACCGGCAGCACATCGAAATCGACCCAGAAGGAAAGTTCCATTACCGCGGCGGGGAGACACCTGCGAGCCACCCGAAAGAGCAGGAGATCAAAGAAACCGCGATCAACGCGGTGAAGACCCTCGGATGCCAGGGCTATGCCGGGGTTGACGTGGTCGTTGAGGACCTGGTCTACGTTGTGGACGTAAATCCCCGCATCACCACGAGCATTGTGGGGATTACTGCGAGTATGAACGAAGAGATCGCTGATATCCTTATCAGGGCGTCAAAAGGGATGGCTGTCGGGGATCTTCATTTTTCGGGTCACACCAGTTTTGATGCCGCCGGAAAGGTTATCGGCCAATATTCCAACGATACTACAAGGTTGAGGTGATTCTGATGAAAGGGAGCATGAGGGATAGTGTGGAACGGGTCGGTATTGACGTTGGTGGTGCACACCTGAAGGTCGTTGACCACAATGGTGTCCATATCCATTACTGCCCGTTATGGAAAGGTGCGCCACTCAAAGAACTTCTCGGGAACTATAACAAAGAGACCAGATCGGCCGCCGTGGTGATGTCCGGTGAACTCGCAGATTGTTTTACCTCGAAGGCGGATGGGGTTGATTTTATTGTTGACAGCGTGAAGGCTGCGTTCCCTGATACACTCTTTTACGGGACCGATGCTGCGTTTCACCGGGATGCAGTCCCCCAGCTTGCGGCCTCCAACTGGCTTGTTTCAGCAGATTACCTCAGTGAGCTCTATCCTGGCGCGGTGTATGTGGACATGGGAAGTACCACGACAGATATCATTCCAATCGGCCGGTTCGAAGAGCTGAAAGGTCTTACCGACCTCGACCGCCTCCAGCAGGGATATCTTGTCTATACCGGCCTGCTCCGCACAAGCGTCCCGTGCCTTATTCATTCAGTCCCGCTGGACGGAATCCCGACACCTGTTAGTTGTGAATATTTTGCATGTTCCGGGGATGTACATCTTGTCCTCGGGCATATCCAGGAACGCCAGTATACGTCAGACCCCCCGGACGGTGGCAACCGTACCGTCGAGGCGTCCCTCCGGAGACTTGCACGGGTTGTATGTGCCGACCTTGATGAGATTGGGGAGGCTGGTGCGCGGCAGATTGCGGAAACATTCTGGAGCACCCAGAAAGACCTCATTATTTCCGGCATTGAGAATGTATGCAGGGAGGCTGCAACGAACGAGGTTATTTTTGCAGGTATCGGGTCGGGACTGATCGCGAAAAAGTACGGGGGCACAAATCTTTCGGGAGCACTGGGACCGGTTGTCGATGCACTGCCTGCATTTGCGGTCCGGGAGGTAGCGGTACGAGACTCAGTCACCTGAGTATTTTCCTCCTGGTGATCTCGCTTGGCCTGACCGTCATAGCCTTTTTATTCCACTGGCCGTTTTTCTTCTTTTTCCTGTTCATCCCGTTCGTTCCGCTCCTCCAGCGGCGTGCGGTGTGGAAATGTCCCGCCTGTAACTGGACGACCAGCGGGAGCGAACGTTTCTGCCCCTATGACGGGTCCCGGCTGGAAGGACCCGGGAGTGAACATCGTGAGGGAGATAATTGATACCGGCAGCAGGAACCCGAAGACCTCTGTTGCTAGGGGTGCGTTAAAACCACGGGAGACGTAGTTCCTGACCGTTCCCCTGTCAATGACAATGCCAAGGGCATTGATTACTTTTGCAGCACGTGAACAGCTCATCTCCTGCGAGAGTGTCACGCAAAGGTCTACGACCGGGCCACCGATCCGCGTATCGGGGTAGAACGGTGCTTTTGCAGGGCTCACCAGGCTACAAGCCCTGCACCTGAACCTTCTGACAAAAACAAAGATATCCCGGTCACCGCCAGGTTCAGCCAGGGTAATAAAAAATCGTTGTTTCGTATCGTAACCCACGAGGTCACCCCCGCAGGAAGGGCATGCATCAAGCAAGGAAAAGGATTGTCCGTCAAGGTTAGCAATACCCGCCTGGATTACGGTTGGAAGCATCGGATGGACAAGTATTTTTCGTTTCATACGGCGCACACTTTACAAATCCCTGGATCTGACAACATATCACCAATCAGCTGGATATTTGTGGGATCCCAAACCCCTATTCCGGTCACCATGTACATAGGGGATCGTTTACCCACCACTATTAATCAAATTATCGCGAGTAAATGATTATCATTAAATATTGTTAACCGAGAGATATTTTTATTCGAGGTTTCAAGAATGGACGTTCAGTATGTTCAGACAACCTGCCCCTATTGTGGGTCAGGATGCTCATTCAACCTCGTGGTCAAAGACAAAAAGGTAGTCGGGGTAGCACCCTACCAGCGATCACCTGTCAATGAAGGTAAGCTCTGCCCGAAAGGCAACTACGCCCACGAGTTTATTAACAGTGAAGACCGGCTAACAACCCCCCTCATCAAGAAAGATGGCAAATTTGAACCTGCCACCTGGGATGAGGCATATGACCTGATCGCAAAGAAGTTCAAGTCCTACAAGCCTGACGAGATGGCATGTCTCGCATCTGCCCGTGTCTCCAACGAGGAGAACTACGCGATGATGAAGTTCGCCCGCGGTGTCTTAAAGACACGGCATATTGACCACTGCGCAAGGCTCTGCCATGCTTCGACGGTCGCCGGCCTTGCCGCATCATTCGGCTCAGGTGCAATGACCAACTCCATTGGTGATATTGCCCAGTCAAAGTGCGTGTTTGTTCTCGGCAGCAACACCTTTGAACAGCACCCGCTCATCGGACGCAAAATTGTGCAGGCACATGAAAATGGTGCAAAGCTCATTGTTGCAGACCCAAGGTTTACACCGACTGCCAAGCAGGCAGACCTGTACATGGCGTTTGTATCAGGGACTGATGTCGCAATCCTGAACGGTCTCATGCAGGAGATAATCCGGAACGGATGGGAAGACAAGGAGTTCATCCAGAACCGGACCAAGGACTACGAGAAGCTGAAGGAAGTCGTAATGAAGGACACCTACAGCCTGGAAAACGTCTCGAAGGTCTCAAGGATACCGGTTGCCCAGCTCAAGACAGCCGCAGAATGGATTGCCAAGTCAGGAGCATCGTGTATATGCTATTCGATGGGTATCACCCAGCACACCACCGGTGTTGACAACGTGAAGTCCGTGGCAAATATCCAGATGCTCACCGGAAACCTCGGTAAGGCTGGCGCCGGTGTGAATGCACTCCGTGGCCAGAACAACGTGCAGGGCGCCTGTGATATGGGATGCCTGCCGGTCGTATTCACCGGGTACCAGAAAGTCATCGACGAAGCGGCACACAAGAAATTCACCGATGCATGGGGATTCCCAGATGGTATCTCAGAGGCAAAGAACGGGTATGAAGTCACGACCATGATGGACGTACTCGTCGACAAGCCCGGAGAACTCAAGGCTATGTATATCATGGGTGAAAACCCGATGATCTCCGACCCTGACCTCCACCATGTCGAGAAAGCACTGAAGAACCTCGAGTTCCTCGTTGTCCAGGACATCTTCATGACCGAGACCAGTGAGATGGCCGACGTGGTCCTTCCGGCAGCATGCTATGCCGAGAAAGACGGTACCCAGACCAGCACCGAGCGTCGTGTCCAGATGTGGAGAGTCGCACAGGCACCACCCGGAGAAGCAAAAGTAGACTGGCAGATCTTCTGTGAACTTGCTGCAAAGATGGGGTACGAAAAGCAATTCCCATGGAAGAGTGCAGAGGATATCTTGACCGAGATCTCAAAGGTCACCCCGTCCTATGGTGGTATGAATTATGCACGGCTGAACAGGCCCGAAGCCCTTCATTGGCCATGCCCCACCGCAGAACACCCGGGAACCCCGATCCTGCATATTGGCAAGTTCTCTCACCCTGATGGGATTGGAATTTTCACCCCGATTGAGTTCAAATGGCCGGCAGAAGTACCTGACGCAGAATACCCCTACGTCCTCACCACAGGGCGCTGTCTCTGGCACTGGCACACCGGGACGATGACACGCCGCTCTGACAGCCTCGAACGCGAGGAGCCGACCGGCTGGATCGAGATCAATCCCGAGGACGCCAAGGCACTGGACATCAAGGACCACGAGATGGTACGGGCAATGACACGCCGCGGCCAGATCAATGTACCGGCACGCGTGACAAAGGATATCATGAAAGGCGTCATGTTCATGCCGTTCCACTTCAAGGAATGTGCCGCAAACGTCCTGACCAACAATGCGCTTGACCCGATCGCAAAGATCCCGGAGTTCAAGGCCTGTTCCATACGGATAGAGAAAATAAAGGAGGGAAAGTAGAATGGCAGCGAAAGGCGACATGGTCTATGCATGGACCACGGACAAGGAGATTGCAGATAAGGCAGAGCTCGGTGGCGCCGTAACCGGGCTCCTCAAGTTTGCCCTCGAAAAGAAAATTGTGGACGCAGTCCTCGTAGTAAAGAAAGGCCAGGACCTCTATGATGCAGTGCCAGCCCTGGTCACAGACCCTGCAGACCTCAAGAACACTGCCGGTTCCCTCCACTGTGGTACGATGCTGCTCTCGAAGCTTGTCAAGAAGTACCTTGACGGTGCCGAGACCATGAAGATCGGGATCACCGTGAAAGGCTGCGACATGATGGGGTTATACGAACTTGCAAAGCGACAGCAGATCAACCTCGACAATATTGTCATGATCGGTGTCAACTGCGGTGGCTCGGTCAGCCCTGTCATGGCAAGAAAGATGATCAAGGAAAAATTCGAGATCGACCCGGACAAGGTGACCAAAGAAGAGATCGACAAGGGACAGTTCATTGTCGAGTTCGAGGGGGGCCACAAGGGTATCTCCATGGACGAGCTCGAGGAACAGGGCTACGGCCGACGCACAAACTGCCGCCGCTGTAAGCTGAAAGTCCCACGCGGTGCAGATCTCGCCTGCGGCAACTGGGGAGTTATCGGTGACAAGGCCGGAAAGGCAACATTTGTAGAAGTATGCAGCCAGAAGGGTGCAGACCTGCTCTCGCAAGCCGAGAAGGCAGGGGTCATCAAGACCGAAAAAGCCAATGAAAAAGGCATTGAGATCCGTGGAAAGGTCGAAAGCGCAATGCTGAAACTTGGTGACAAGTGGCGAGCCAAAGACTTTGCCAACCTCGGTGAGGGAAGAAAACGCCTTGAGACAATTGTGAAACAAACCTCGAAGTGTATCAAGTGCTATTCCTGCATTGAAGCATGTCCGATCTGCTACTGTGTTGAGTGCAGCACAAAGAAGCCCTACCTCGTCACCCCGGGTGAAGTACCCCCGAACTTTATGTTCCACCTGATCAGGTTCTCACACATCTCCGACAGCTGTATCAACTGCGGCCAGTGTCAGGAACTCTGCCCGATGGATATCCCGAACGCCCTCTTCATGCACGCCCAGCAGGTAGAGATGGAGAAGATGTTCGGACACACACCAGGCATCAACATGGAATTACCGGTACTCGGGTTCGCAGAAGAGAAGACTGAAAGGGAACGGCTTTCCGCAACAGGAAGCGACCAGATCTTCGATATCTTCAAGGCCTGATTCTTTCGGCCATTCATTCCTTTTTTGTTCGGGACTTATTATTGTGGTTTTGTAACCCGGAAATTTCTCACAAAATCATAAAAGTCACCTGGACAAACCAGGGTTAATCCCGGGAAGTGTTATAGCAAAATCTGGTTCAGATAACCAAAACTTTTTCCCGGTATCTGACACCGGGTACTGGATAAAATATCTCCAGTTATTAAGTGCTTTTTTCAGCAGGGGGACTATCAAAGAACCTTGGGCAGGAGGAGGCCGGACCTTCCGGAACGACCAGAAAGAGCGTATAAGAGAATGTATATGTTGCCTGATTGCCAATCTAATGTCAAAGAGATACATAGCGGGGACCCGAGGGAGAGATGCATGTTCTATGGAACTGAAATCGTGTAAAAAATCGTACAACTCAGAGACACAGAGGACAATTCCCCCGGAGGAAACACTTCTGAAAGTAGAATCACTCCTCCCGGTGGCAGGTATCACGCGAGTCGCGGATATCACCAGTCTTGACCGCATTGGGATCCCTGTATTTTCAAGTATCCGGCCGATGGCGAAGGACGGGGCGATATCAGTCTATAATGGGAAAGGTGCTACCCCGGTTGAGGCGAAGGTCTCGGCAATGATGGAAGGTATCGAACGTTGTTCCGCAGAGCCTTTTGCACGGGAGATGGTGAATGCAGCCTATGGGGCGCTTCCCATGGGAATGCGGGCGGTAGACCCGGATGACCTGATCCTGCCTGAAGGCGGGGATGCATCGGTTGTGGTACCCTGGGTGGAAGGGTACGATATCGCAAATAACAGGGAGGTCTGGGTCCCGGTGCATGCAGTATTCCACCCGCTCCCACGGTTCACCCTCCCACTCTTCCGCACCAATACGAATGGTCTGGCATCGGGAAATACCCGTGAAGAGGCAATATTTCATGCGCTGATGGAACTGATCGAACGGGACGCCTGGTCCCTTGCCGAGATCACGAGAAGGACAGGCCCCCGTGTTGTGAATATCAGTTCCGGGCTTGAAAAGGAATTACTTGACAAATTCACCAACGCCGGCGTTGAAGTGATTATCAAGGATATCACCAGCGATATCGGGATCCCGACCATCGCGGCGGTGTCAGACGATGTCCGGCTGAAAGACCCTACACTCCTCACGATCGGGATGGGTACTCATACGAGCGCAAAAATCGCACTCCTCCGGGCACTGACCGAGGTCGCCCAGAGCAGGCTGACCCAGATCCACGGGGCCAGGGAAGACACCGAAGTCGCTGATTTCCGGAGGAAAATCGGGTATGAACGGACCAGGAGACTGAACCGGTACTGGTTCGAATCCGACAGGGATGAAGACTTTGCAGGGATCCCTTCCAGTGACTCCGATGATTTCCTCACTGATATCAGGAATGTAATAGAAGCTCTTGGTGATGCAGGACTCAACAAGGTGATCGTGGTCGATCTTACCCGTCCAGATATCGGGGTGCCGGTCGTGCGGGTTATTGTCCCGGGACTTGAGGTATTTGCAATGGACGGGGAACGTAGCGGGAGGCGTTGTAATGAGGCACGAACTCGTCGTGTACCTCGGACCGAGTCTTCCCGTACGTGAAGCGGAACAGATCCTCCCTGCAGAATATCTTCCACCCGCGAAGCGGGGGGATATTCCTCTTGCAGTCCGCCAGGGGGCCAGGATCATCTGCCTTATTGACGGCGTCTTCTTCCAGGACTGTTCTGTAGGACACCGGGAGATACTGGCTGCAATCGAAAAAAAGGTCAGGGTTATCGGTTCATCGAGCATGGGGGCACTCCGGGCGTCCGAGCTTGATACCCTTGGCATGGAAGGCATCGGCGAAGTATACCGGCTGTATAAAAGCGGGGATGTCGAATCGGATGACGAGGTTGCATTGATCTTCGACCCTGAATCAGGTATCGCACTCTCAGTCCCGCTCGTAAATATCCGGCACATCCTGGACCTTGCTGCTGATCAGGGAATTATCGATAAAAAACAGAAAGAACTCCTTTTCAAAGTCGCACAATCGTTATATTTCCCGGAACGGACCTGGGACCGGGTACGGGAACTTGCATGTGAGAGTATTCCACCTCCGGTCCTTGAAAAATTCATCAGTTATGCAGAGAACGGGCCCGACCTGAAACGTGAAGATGCCGTCACGGCATTAACCTATACGCGGGACTTGGCGAAAGAACTGGGTATCCTCTGATTCACCCGGACTCTTCTCTTGACCAAAAATTTCTAGGGTGAGCCACTGAATCACCTAGTTTCATATTACCCTCCTTGGACATCTCTATAGTCGGGCATAAACCCTGAAAATACCGATGGAATTTTTATTGGAATTGCCCCCGGCCTTTTCATTTTGTATACTTATGTCACAACTGTGACTCGTGTAGTTTTCATTAAACCAGTGATCCAGAGAATCCAGGGCATGCGTTGTTGTAATCGCCTCCCGGGAAAAAATGACTAAACCAGGTATGGAGGCCAGAATGGGTGAAATCCCCATCCGGTACTATTGCTCCGGGAATTATGTGACGGTGAGCATGCGTTCGATTGCGTTCCGGGCACGGGATGCGATATGTTCCGGCACGGTAACCTGTGGCGCCAGGTTTTCGAGTGACTGGAGAACAAGTGAAAGATTTGTCTTTTTCATATTGGAACAGATGGCCAGACCGGACAGAGGATAACAGGTCTTCCCGGGACATTCTTTTTGCATCCGGTACAGGATCCCGATTTCTGTTCCGATGATATATGCCGGTTTATTTCCTTCACAGACATGGCGGATCATCCCGGACGTGCTGTACACATAATCCGCTGCATCAATCACTTCCGGACGGCATTCGGGGTGAACAATTACCTCGGCCCCGGGATGACCCTGCTTCGCAATAGCCACATCATCAACCGTGATCAGGTCATGGACGATACAGTATCCGTCCCATGGGATAACCTGTTTATTGGTGAACCGGGCCACGTAACGGGCGAGGTTCCTGTCCGGGACAAAGAGCACCTGGTCTTCCTTAAGTGAACTGACAACCTTCACCGCATTTGCCGAGGTGCAGCAGATGTCACTTTCCGCCTTCACCTCCGCAGTTGTGTTCACGTAAGCCACGACAGCAGCATCGGGAAATCTCGCCCTGGCAGACCGGATCTCCTCTGCCGTAACCATTTCCGCCATCGGGCAACCTGCATCATGGGCAGGGAGGATGACCTTTTTTTGCGGGGATAAGATTGCGGCCGTCTCTGCCATAAAATCAACACCACAAAATACAATCACGCTGCCATCCAGGGAGGCTGCAGCCTTTGAAAGCTCCAGCGAGTCACCGATAAGGTCTGCCACGTCCTGCACGGGCCCTGCCTGGTAGTTGTGGGCAAGGATAATCGCGTCCTTTTCTTCCTTCAATGCGATGATTTTTTCTTTGATTGCGTTGGTATCCATGAAAAGGCCCTCAACCTCCCTTCACTGAGGGGGAGTCCACGTTACATTCCATCCGGGACAAACTGATGTGCAAACAACCAGTCAGCCATTTTTATATTCATTTGTATGTCCGGGGAAAAAAAGCATTGCCGATTGCACAGATCATGAAGACCAGGGATCCCGGGATTTGCCTCCTGCCCCAAGCGATACGTTGAGGAGGAAATGGGATAGACTTATTATAATACTGTAAACCCCGATCATCTGTATAAAACCGGTGTGAAGAACTGATGCTATTGCGACTACCCGATGGTACCATACATGAGGTTAGCGGGGAACCAAAATCGGTGGCCACATTACTTACCGGGTGCAGTATCAACCCGCTTGAAGTGATTGTCACCAGAAACGGCAGGCTTATTCCTGAAGATGCAACTGTATCGGGAAATGACGAGATCCAGGTATTCCTCGTTGCACACGGGGGGTAAACCTGTTGGGCGCTGCAGAAGGAACAAGAGAGAATATCCCTTCCTGTGATAACTGTGAAGAACCTGCAATATTCTTCGACCCCGGGTTACAACGCCACCTGTGCGAGAGACACCTCTGCCTGAGTGTCGAGCACAGGGTCATCGAATGCATCGAAAGGCATGGAATGATCCGTGATGGTGACCGGATTGCAGTCGGTCTCTCCGGGGGTAAGGACAGCTCGGTCCTCCTTTCAATCCTGTCCCGTATCGTTCCTGAACGTTGGGATGCAGAAATTGTCGCGGTCACGGTTGACGAAGGGATCGAGGGATACCGGGAGGAGACGATACAATCAGCAGTATCACTCACATCACAATTAGGAATCCCCCACCATATCGTTTCATTCCGTGTATTGTTCGGCCTTACACTGGATTCTCTTCTCGATGCCCACCCGGTGCGGGCATGTACCGCCTGTGGAATTCTCCGTAAAAAAGCCCTTTCAGGTGCTTCAAGGGAGATTGACGCGACATGCATCGCGACCGGCCATAACCTTGATGATGCAGCACAGTCAGTCCTGATGAATTACCTCAGGGGCGATTTTGAGCGTCTCCTGCGGGACAGCAGCTCCCGGGAAGACCGTGGATTTATCAGGAGGATCAAACCGCTCCAGGAGGTAAATGAGAAAGAGATCACCCTCTATAGCATGGTCAATGGCATTACAGGCCTGTTGCCCGAATGTCCCTATGCGACCACCGCATTCAGGGCTGAAGTAAGGACGTTGCAGGCAGCGATCGAATATCATTACCCGGGTGCAGCACTCCGCATCATAAAAGGGCAGGAGGAACTGGTCATGATGGCAAAAGATGTCGTGACGAGTAACGCCATAGACCACTGCTCTGTATGCGGTGACCCGTGTAGCAGCAGGATCTGCCAGGCATGCGGGTTGCTGGCGGGGTTAAAAAAATGGGAATAAATGATACGAATAAAGTCAGCTATAACCTAATAAACTACCGTTTCCCACCATCGGTCAACCCATTTATAAAATAATAATTTAAAGATGAAAATAGTTATAGGACCTTTATCCCAGACTGGTAATGGATCGTCTTATCAAATTTCATGATAAGTCCACTTGCCGATGAGGTATCAGAATAGGAAAGGTCCTCTGATTTTCCAGGGCGGTACACATAATATGGAGTGCTATCGACTGCATTTACCGGATCAATTGAATTCGTTACGTAATTCATCCGTCCTTCCTGTATATGAGCTTTAATGAAAGAACTTGCATATCCGGATGCCGGTCCAGAAACACCCTGTGCGTTAATATGATAATCAGCTGCGACAGGAACATCCCCTGTTGCAGAAACGAACCGGTCCGCAGCCTCCGTTGTTAAAGAGACGGTAGTCATATCGACCAAGCTACCCGTACTGATAATATTGCAGAACTCCGGCCAAATGGTTGGCGGGGTTGTCTCCACAAACGGACACAGAACACAGTTGGCCATGGGCGAAAATGAACCCGCACCATCGAGAAGCAATTCTTCACGGGAAACGATGCGTCCTCCATTGTCCCCTGTGAAGACTATCTTTTTTGAAGTCTGGAAATTATTCTCTGTCGCAACCTTGTTTGCCGTGCTTACCGAAGATGATTTAATATAACTGGTTTCACCTGAATTAGCCGTGGTCTTCTCATTATAGGTATTCGTAAATTGTACCTGGCCATCTCCCCAATTTGATGGATCTTCAGAACCAAAGTTGGACCAATCCCAGAATATGATATCCCCACTTTGTTCCCCATATTTTTCCATCGGTTGATAAAACCAACTATTTTCATCAAGAACATTTGCAGGATATGGCATTAAAAGAGGTGGGTTGTTCAGAGAACCTAAATTCGTGATCTGCCATACAAGGGACTCTTCGCTTGTAAAATGTCCATTCACATTTATAGATGTTGCTGTGGTAATGCCCTGGGCTTCCGGTGTCGCATTTACAGGACGGTCTCCCGTTGCACATATGATACACACGGCAATTATTATGAGAATATATCCCGAAATTCGAAGTGGATTTTTAATAATATTATCACCTCTCGTTAAATAACAACCAAGTCTAATACCAATACATGAATAAACCAGATATTAATAAGTTTTCAATTGATTTCATCATAAGTTATTATTAAGCTATCTGGGTAAATTAACGATAATTATATATAGTTTCAGAAAATGCTTACCTCTATTGGGAGTTTGCAATTATGCGACCTTTATCTGTGGCCTTTGTGTGTGTAATTATTTTCATGCTATTGTGTAACCCATGCACAGCTGCATGTATATCAGGGTTTAAATGGATGGATATAAACCGTAACGGCCAGTATGAAGATGAAATTGAACCCCTTCTACCAGGATGGAATATTACGGTGAACAACTTGGACGGAACCTATGCGGGGTATTCAGCAATCACTGATGCAAACGGGACCTATATGATCTGTGGCCTGTCAAACGGCACCAGCTACAATGTTTCAGAGGTCCTTCAACCTGGCTGGTATAACTCAAAAATTTCCAACGTGACAATCGACTGGATTAACTCATCAGCTATCAATCAGAATGAAACACTATTCTTCGTCCCTGGGCAGCAGGGAGACTCGCAGCTCCAGAACTACATGCCACCCCCACAGACTCTTTTCGGAGTCGAGTCACGGTATGGAAGCGGAAATCTAAATCCACCGACTGAAATGGAGCTGTTCTATCTTCCAAATCAGATTTATACAGACGCATCCAGTGCCATAGCCCAGACAAATATTGCATGGGTGAATTCAACAGTGTATGATTTTAATATGACATATTATCCAAACGGGAGTGTCTATTATACTGTTGGACCAACTACCATTTCGGGGAATGTTTTCACCGCAAATCCAAGAGACACCCTCAACTGGCCGTTGCGTGATATTGCTATCAGGCTCCGGTCCGTCCATGATGTCTCAAGGGTAGACGTTTATAGCATGAACCTCACCGTAAACGGGAACCGTTACCAGATTGAAAACAACACCCTGAATGCAACATACCCTACATACCAGCGAGAGACTCTGTTTATCCGGGCACAGGCAATCATGGACAATTACTATGGGGGGGTCAATATTTCGAGCGAGGGATTCACACTGACCGGCAAACAAAAGTTCACATTTTCTTCAGCTAACAATAACAAACCTAATGTCCACGAACTTGAGTATGCAGTATACCTCGGAAGGGCGGCATTCCCCACAAATGACCTGCAATTCGCCGATTTGGGGAATTATAACAATTCCGGTATCCTTAAAGGGCAGAAATGGAACGACCTTAATGGAAACGGAATAGAAGAGCCCGGTGATAACCCGCTTCCGGGATGGTTTATCCACGTTAATAATACAACGCTCGGGAACCATACCCTCCTGACAGATGGTATCGGGGAATGGCAGGTCCTTGTTCCGTTTGGAACTTACGAGGTTTCCGAAGTGCTATACCCGAATTTCAGGCAGACTTACCCGTCCAGTGGTACCCACACCATCGAACTTAACGATTCGGTATTTACGGGACAAAATTATGGTATTGAGTTTATTAATTTTGGTAACCAGGAAATTCCCCAGATTGGTAATATTTCCGGCCTGAAATACAACGACTTCAACCATAACGGTGTCTACGACCCGGTTTCTGATATCGATCCCGACGACCTGGAACTCGGAATATCCGGCTGGAATATCTCACTTTACTACCAGAACGGCACTTATACCGGAATTTCGCAACTTACAAACAATGGAAGTTATTACTTCGCCGGGCTCGATGCGAACCAGATATATTATGTCCAGGAGGAAAGCCAGCCTGACTGGTACAACAGCACTCCTACCAGGCTGATAGTGGACTTCAAAAACACTACCGAGTATTCCAATGAATCTGTTGTCGACACCGGTATCGCAACACAGATCCTCCCTGTCCAGAACATCGCATTTACTACAAGATCACGGTGGGGTGTCAATAATTCCTATCACCAGGACATAGAGTGGAGCCCGTTCGCGCTGAAAAGTTCAACCAGGGTATCGGCGAATCCGCATTGGCAGAACAATACGGAATACGATTTTACCGTTACCTATGATCCGTCAACCCCACTTACGGCCGTCAACTACACCGTAACCGGCCCGTCTACATGGGGATTTACAACAACTACGATTAATGCAGCGGCTGATATTAATGGTTCCCGGGCTAACCCCATGGATACTATCGATGTGTATGCAAGGGCAAACGTGATTGGCGAAAACGTGACCGTTGAAGTAACCAACCTAAAACTGAAGGTGGGGTCCGATACTGTAACTATCACAAACAATTCAGTTGCCCTGTCAAATACGTTACAGACGCAGACACATCTCCTCATCAGGGCAAACCGCCTGACAGGTGGAAACATCACGCAAGGTTTTACCCTGACCGGGAAACAGAAATTTATCTATCCTGCATCGGCAGTTCCTGCAATCGACAGTGAGGGCTATTCGATATCAGTCAGTGCCGGGAAGAATAATCTTACCCCGATTGATGTGATCGAACTGTTTGGGAATTACAAGCATACCGGAGAGATAGAAGGGACCAAGTTCAGTGACAATAATGGAAATGGCGTATGGGATGTCGCACTTGGAGAGGAACCACTCGATAACTGGACATTCCAGTGCTATTACGAGAATGGGACGTTACTCCGTGAGCGGATTTCAGGTATACCCGACCCTGGTGTGTGGGAGTTCTATCTACCCTACGGGAATTACACGGTTAAGGAAGTAAACCAGTCAGGTTACCGGCCAACGCTTCGTGCCGGGGGGGTGAATATCACCATCGATGATAATCAGAACCACTGGATGAACATTGATTTTGGAAACCAACCGTTAGGGAACATTAGCGGATATAAGGTTGACAACAATGGAAACCCACTGGCGAACTGGAATATCAGTATCTCTAATGCCAGCTACCCGTATTTCAATTCGACATTGACTAATGAAAACGGGGCTTTCAACTTTACTGATGTTCCCATTGGGGTCTATTGGCTTAATGAAACCCTGAAAGATGGCTGGACACAGG
>Ga0209668_10000484_pt1 | contig 16338 bp, 13 predicted proteins | sample FrelakmetPLP11PL_FD_187150 | JGI IMG/M metagenome (GOLD analysis project Ga0209668, IMG submission 187150) | Freshwater lake sediment microbial communities from the University of Notre Dame, USA, for methane emissions studies - PLP11 PL (SPAdes)... | ecosystem: Environmental > Aquatic >... | reverse complement strand
TTGTGGTGATGAAAAAACCTAAAAAGACTAAAGTGGTAATTCTTGCTTGAGGAAACCAGATTAAATACGCACCTAAAACTCCAGAAATTGCCCCACTTGCTCCCAGGGAAGGAACAGCAGAGTTCATCCCAATAAACCATTGACATAAAGCGGCTAAGGCACCACAAGTTAAATAAAACAATAGATATTTAAAATGCCCTAAGCGGTCTTCAATATTGTTACCAAATACCCACAGATAGACCATATTGGATATTAAGTGCCACCAACCTCCATGCAAAAATTGCGAGGTAAATAAGGTTGTCCACTCTCCACTCCAGTTGATGGTTAATTCTTGCGGTATTACAGCATACAATTGGAAAAATTGTTCTAGTTGTAAATTCGACAAACTTATTTCATGGAGAAAAACTAGAATATTCATGCCAATTAAACCATAGGTAAAATATGGCGTAATTCGGGTCGGGTTTTCATCGTAGAGGGGAAACACAAATGTCGTCAATATTTAAATGTATATCTAAAGTTAATCATAATAATTTCGGTTCTACCACTCTCCTTCTGGAAAAGAATATTAATTTACGGGAGAAGTCAGGAGTTACCGAATCAGGAGTCAGAAATAAAACTGGCTTTGTGTATAGGTTTCAATTTAGATTCTGTACCTTCTAAGTAGGTGAACACAATAAAACTAATCTGTGTAAGGAAAAGTAAAATCGCCCAAACCCTCTTCACTCTTGCCTTGCCATAACGACGGTTTTCAATACTAACCTACTTAACTACGCCATTTACTGTAATTTGTGTGAGTTTAGTTGTATTAAGACCCAAAGTTAATAGAGTTTTGCCCAATCAGGGCTTAACGCATTACGAGTAATGCAGTATAGGATAAACCTGAGTTCGACATAAGATAATTTGTCGAAAACTCGCCATGAGTCTCAAACCCTTATGATCTCGTTGAAAAAATCATAACTCCGTTAGCGTAGCGTCTCCGAAGGAGAAACTCCGAACTCCTAACACCGAACTCAGGTAGGATAAGATGTTGTGGGTAGACTACAACATGATCATCTCATAGATCGCTCTCGGATGAATGGTTTCAAAGAGAATTTGTGTTTTCAAGAAATAGAATAAGGACCGTGAAATACTATCAACAACATCCTAACGCCTTTCCTCTTCAATATCTCCAGGACTTATGGGGAGAAATCCAAGCTTGTCCATATTTTGCTATTAATAACCTCAACCGGGATTTTATAAATACTAAAGGCTTTTCTGTGGTATTTCAGCGTCAGGGTTTAGGAGAAGTTATTCAAAAATTCCCCTATTTTAAGCCTTATTTAGATTTGGCGCTTTTACCTAATTGTAATGCTTTTTATCTGAATCCTTTACTACTCAAAGCAGGTTCTCGCGTTGACCCCCATATTGACCGGTCTTTGCGTTCCTATTGTAAAACTGTTGAACCACCTGCATTTGTGAGCGTTCTTTATGTGCGCGTACCAGAGGACATGGAGGGGGGAGAATTGGTATTAAAGTCGCAAAAACGCCAAGTTGGACAAGTTAAACCCCAAACCAATTCTTTAATTTACTTCCAGGGTGATTTAACTCATTCTGTAAATGTAGTTACAACTGTGGGAAATCGCTTAAGTCTTGTGTGTGAACAGTATTGTTTGAGTGAAGATGAACTTGAGGAAATACCACAGTTTACATTAGAATCAAGAGCTAATCAAGGGAATGGGAAAAAACAAAGGAAGTAAGTTACAATATCAACAATTTATATATTGTTTAAGTTATGAAAATCATTTCACTGCGACTCAAGAATAATTTTTTAGGTTGGGATTTTGATGAAATTGATTTTTCATCAAATTTGACTCTTTTGGTAGGTGTTTCTGGTGCAGGTAAAACCCAGATTCTGCGTGCGATTACTGATTTAAGACGTATTGCCAATGGAAAAGCTATCAATGGTTTGGAATGGAAAATAAAATTTTCTACTGTTCAGGGTAATGAATTTATTTGGGAAGGTAGTTTTGATACTCTTGAATCTGATGAACTAACTTTTGATGATAAAGATGAAAAAGAAAAACCATCATTACTTCATGAAAAACTGACTTTACACAATGATGTTTTAATTGAACGTCATCAAGAAACAATAAAGTTTAGAGATCAACAAATGCCCAAGCTTTCTTCACATCAATCAATGATATATATCTTGAAAGAAGAAAGTGTCATTGAACAAGCTTATGATGCTCTAAATAAAATAGAATATCGTGATCATACACGAAACGGATTGAACGTATATAAAATGTCTGACAAACCTTTGCATTTTCTCACAAGTAAATATAAAACCTTAGAGAGTATAGTAAATAGTGATGAAGATATTTTAACTAAATTATATCTAACTTATTTTCATGAATTAGATGTTTTCGATGAAATCAGATCCAGATTTATTGATGTTTTTCAACAAATAGAAGATATCAAAATTGAGCTTCTTGACAGAGATGATCTACCAAAAAGTGTTTTCATTCCTTACATCTTTATTAAAGAAAACTCTGTACCAAAATGGATTAGAGAAGATAGGATGTCTTCAGGTATGTTACGGACAATTATTCATATTAGTGAAATTTTTCTTTCAAATCAAGGTTCTGTAATATTAATTGATGAATTTGAAAATAGTTTAGGGATAAATTGTATTGATATATTGACTGATGATTTAATTCACGAAAATAAGAATTTACAATTTATTGCTACAAGTCATCATCCTTATATTATCAATAATATTCCCTATGAATATTGGAAAATAGTTACTCGAAAAGGTGGACATATTAATATTCGTAATGCGTCAGATTATCATTTAGGTAAATCTAAACAAGAAGCATTCATTCAATTAATCAAAATTCTTGAAAAACAATTATGAATTTCTATTTTGTATTTGAGGGTAAAACAGAAGCGATTGTTTATAAAAAGTGGTTATCTTTTCTTCTTCCACACTTAACTGAAGTGGATAGTTTTGATGCTGTCACTCATAATAACTATTATTATGAAAGTGATATGGGTGTTCCTGATTGTTATCGAGTAACTGCTGTTGCTATTCAAGAAATTAACGAATTCCCAAAATATGATTATTTGGTGTTATTTACAGATGCAGATAGGTTGACAATTTCCGAGAAAAAAATAGAAGCATTGGAGCAAATTGAGTTAAACTTAAAAGATAAATCTTTTAAATATTTACCAAAAAATTGCAAATTAGAGATTATTATCCAAAAAGTTTGTATTGAAACTTGGTTTTTAGGAAATAGAAACTTTTTTGTTAGAAACCCACAAAACAACGAAATTTTAAAAAAATATATCAAGTATTTTGATGTCAGTCAAAGTGATCCTGAAGATTTAGCAAGTGAGTTTGAACAAAACGAAGAAAATACACAAGAGATTTTTGGATACAAAACAAAAGCCTTGTTTCATGAAGGTTATCTGAGAGAGATTTTTAAAGAACGTAGTTCTGCATCAAAAACCCACATATCTTATCATAAAGAGAGACCAAAAGAAGTACAAGAAGAATTCTATCTTAAACAATTATTAGTTAGAATTAAAACAAATTTAGATCACTTGCAGAGTTTTCAAGAATTTATAGAATTTTGCTCAAAAATAGATGTCCAAGAAAATACATAAAACATAATCCTACACTAATCCTGTTCGGTGCAGTGTAGGACTATCTTAATTTTTAACCCACAGAAATTATCTGTGGCTGAGTTGCTACCTTTTCCATAGCGGTGAAAACCTCTTGTCTAGCCCATTTATCTGCTGTCAAAATGTCATCTAAAGAGGGATTTTGTGTGTTATCATTTTGATGGCGATCGCACACAAATTCAATACACCGAGCAATATCCAAATAGTGAATTTTCTCATCTAAAAATAACGCCACAGCTTGTTCATTAGCCGCATTCAACACCGCCGGCATAGAACCACCAGCCCTTCCCGCAGCATAAGCCAAACCCATGCAAGGATATTTTTGATGATCTGGTTCACGGAAAGTTAAATCACCAGATTTCACTAAATTTAATCTTTCCCAATTAGTGTAAACTCGCTCTGGCCAAGATAAAGCATAAAGCAAAGGTAAACGCATATCCGGCCAACCAAGTTGAGCCAAAACAGAAGTATCTTGTAATTCTATTAACGAGTGAATAATACTTTGAGGATGAATGACAATTTCGATGTTATCGTAATCTACACCAAACAAATAATGAGCCTCAATTACCTCCAAACCCTTATTCATCAAAGTTGCCGAATCTACCGTAATTTTTCGCCCCATTGACCAGTTAGGATGTTTAATAGCATCAGCAACCTTTACCCCTGGCAATTTTTCCACAGGCCAATCTCGAAAAGCACCACCGGAAGCAGTCAGTAAGATCTTTCTTAAACCATCTTTAGGAACACCTTGCAAACATTGAAAAATAGCCGAATGTTCAGAATCGGCTGGTAATATTTTCACTCCATGTTTTGCTACCAAAGGTAACACCACAGGAGCGCCAGCAATGATAGTTTCCTTATTTGCTAAAGCAATATCTTTGCCCGCTTCAATAGCTGCAATGGTCGGCAGTAACCCCGCACAACCAACAATACCAGTAACAACCGTCTGAGAATCGCCATAACGGGCAACTTCTATCACTCCCGCTTCCCCAGCCAGTAAAATGGGTTGAGGATTTAAGTCTTTAATGGCTTCTTTGAGTTCCGGTAACTTTTCAGCAGCAGAAATGGCAGCAATTTGGGGACGAAACTGGCGAATTTGCGCCGCGAATAGCTCCACATTCCGTCCAGCAGCCAATCCGACAATGCGGAATTTATCGGGGTGTTCAAAGACGATATCTAAGGTTTGAGTCCCAATTGAGCCAGTAGAACCAAGTAAAGTAATAGCTTTCACAATTTTTTAAGGATTAACAGATAATTCCAACTATAAATGGCTTGGGACTCGTTGATAAGAGCAATTCCGACAATCAATTAACTCCAATCAAAACTTTTGCTATTTTGGACATAAATGCGTAACATTACTTAAAACTCACCTTGTCATTACCTCAGAATCAGAAAAAAGCAGAAGCCTATGGTTAAAGCGCAAATGGCGATATCTACACTCACCACAGCGATCGCCAAATTTATCTGGACATATGATTTCTTGTTTCCTGCGTCTATGTGGCTTGTAAGTCGCATATTTATTTGGACTGCTATGTTATTGATTGCCCCCCATTTACCAGCATTACAAGATGGCATTACGCCCCATTTTGGCTGGGGGGTTTTTGATGCTTGGGATAGTGTCCATTATCGAGCAATATCCACTGAAGGTTACGAATTTGTTGATGATGGGAAACAACATAATCTGGCATTTTTTCCCCTGTTTCCTGTCAGCATTTTTATTTTCATGAAATTCGGTTTTTCATTTGAAATAGCCGGATTAATTATCAATAATTTGGCATTTCTAGGAACACTTTATTGCTCATATTCCTGGGTGAAAAAACAATGTGGCATCAGTGCAGCCCATTGGACAATTGCTGTTATGGCTTACTGTCCTATGTCTCTATTTACAGGAGTAATTTATACAGAAGGTTTGTATTTATTATTGAGTACAATGGCTTTACGTGCCTTTGATCAAAAACAATATGTTTGGACAGCAATTTGTGGGGCAATGGCCACAGCAACACGCCCGACAGGTATGGCATTAATTTCCGCATTTTTAATTACAGCTTGGAAACAAAATAAACCACCAATTGCCTACATTGCAAGTCTATTATCTGCTACAGGTTTATTACTATTTAGTGTGTATTGTCAGCTAAACTTTCATGATTTTTTAGCCTTTATTACTGCACAAAAAGGATGGCGGCCTTCCTTCGGTTTTGATTGGGAAGGTTGGTTAAATATGTTCATGCAAATTCCCTTTGGCAACAATTGGTATTTTGGTTGGGTTGAGAATGATCAAGGCGGAATTAAAGACTTTTGGTATCCGCTATTTTTTAGTTTAATTGTGATTAGTTCTTGTTGTTTATTGTATTGGCGGAAATATTTCAAGCCATTGATATTCTATACTGGTTATGCGACAATCATATTATCATTAATAATTGCTGATCAGGGATTAATAAATAATTTGCTTAACGTATCTATGATATTAGGTAGTAGTTACCTTTTATGGTATTTCCGTCAGCAACTAACTCCAGTCATGGTAGCTTATGGTTTTTGTGGTATTGCTTTACTTTTAGCCTCTGGTGGGACAATTTCTTTAAGTCGTCTTGCTTATGGAATTGTTCCTCTAAATATAGCTATAGGTGTCTGTTTATCTCGTTATCCCCGTCAAGCTTATTTAGTTATGGGTTTGTTTATTACCTTACTTGGTAAATTAGCAATAGGTTTTGCTCAAGAAATTTGGGTAGGATAGGGGAAAATAAGTAGTGAGACAGAATTAATTACACAATGTCATTGGTCTATCTGCAATAATAATCACATCTGGATAAGTGTATATTAATCTTTGGGGTATCCATAGACGCATATCACTGTTAAAAACCTCATATTTGTCTTGTTATCTAAAGGCAAAATTCAGCGTAGCGTAAAAATTACCTGTAATCCGGTTATGATTTATAGATGCACCAGCTTTATGAATTAAGCTGTTAGGCGGCTAAATTGTATAATCATAAATTTCTAAACTCTTGTGGCACAGGCATCTTGCCTGTCTCATTTATACAAATTAAATGCACAACAGCTTATTTGTCCGTCAATGTATTCGCTTTTATACTCAGCAGTGGCTTCTAATTCCAGATATTCTTCTGGGGTGTAATATTGCTTTGCAATTAATTGCATATTTTTGATCAAAAAGCAATGTTTGCTAGTTTAACATATCAGTAATAATTATTGATTAAGCTTTTATCTATTAAGTTTCTCATACTTTTCATCTGTTGCATTAAAAATGCAACCAAAGTATGGTAAGTTTTAATACGTTGGCAATAGTAAACTTTTTACTAAATAGATCAATAATAGTACGGTATTTCCTATTTTTCTTAAAGTAAAATTTACAAAGATAAAAATATCACAATTAATAATCATGAATAATTCACACAAAACATTATTGAAGTCAATAAAAAATAATTTTGATCATATATTAATTCCCCGATATTTGGCAATTGGTATTATATTTGCTGTAATAATCAGATTAGTTTGTGTTCCCAATAAATCAGTAGATTATAAATATTTTTTAGATCCTTGGTATGATTTTATCGCCTCTCATGGCGGATTTAGTGCCTTGAAATATGGATTTGCTGATTATACACCTGCCTATCTTTACTGGCTTTTGATTGCTTCTACCCTGCTTTCTGGATTACCAAAAATTCTGGCAATCAAACTTTTTGCCATGACTATTGACTTTATTTGTGCATTTTTTACTTATAAAATCGTCAAACTTAAATATCCTGTGGGTAAAATGGCAAATTGGGCTTTTTTAGCCGTTATCTTAAGTCCCACTGTAATTTATAATAGTTCCCTTTGGGGACAATGTGATGTGATATATACCACAGGATTAATTGCTTGTGTTTACTTTTTATCTATTCACAAACAAATTCCCGCATTAATGAGTTTTGGTCTGGCACTTTCGTTTAAATTACAAGCGATGTTTTTAGCACCTTTGTTGTTAACTTTATTGATTAAAAAAAGAATATCTTGGTTCTATTTACCAATAATTCCCCTAACATATCTGGTGGCAATGTTGCCAGCTTGGATTGCTGGTAGACCAATTACAGAATTACTATTAGTCTATTTTGAACAATCTAATAAATATAAAGAACTAGCTAAAAATGTCCCTAATCTTTATCAATGGATTCCTAACGATTTTTATAGTATTGTTGTGCCGATAGGGTTAATGTTAACTGTAGCTGCCATATTTTTGTTAGCATATCTTGTTTATAGCAGTAAACTAGAAATTACTCAAGATAGACTGATATATTTAGCAACAATATCAGTATTTTTTATGCCATATTTATTGCCAAAAATGCACGAAAGATATTTTTATCCTACAGATATTTTGTCTATTATCTTTGCTTTTTACTTTCCTCAATATCGTTGGGTAGCAATATCGGTACAACTGGCATCATTTGTTAGTTACTTGGGAACTCCTATATATATTCAATTGTTTTCTATTCCTTTAGGTTTTACCCTTTGGTTTATTGTGCGAAATTGTGATATGATCTACCAGAAATCAAAACCTGATTTTTTCTTAAACATCAATAAATAATCAATTCTAATGTGGAAAAATTAATAGCCAAAAATAATATTTCTTTAATTATTGGTATTAGTGCCTTAATTTTATTAGCAGCTAGTATTATTCGGCATGAGTTATTTAATTCATCTGGAGATTTAGCATTTTTTGATCAAACAGTTTACCTAATTAGTCAGGGAAAATTGCCAATTTCCTCTGTACTTGGTTTTCATGTTTTGGCTGATCATGCTGCTTGGATTTTGTACCCTATAGCTTTACTATATAAAATATATCCTAGTATCTATTGGTTATTTGCAGTTCAGTCTGCTGCTTTGTCTCTAGGTGCTTGTTCTACATATTTACTCGCATTACAAGCAGGGTTGAAAGACAATCAAGCAATAGCAATCGTAGCTGTTTACCTACTATATCCAGTCCTATATAACAGCAACTTGTGTGATTTTCATCCAGATACTCTTGCCGTTCCTGCACTTTTGACAGCAGTTTTAAACGCAAGAACCAACAAAACATTTTGGTTTTGTATAAATGTTTTGGTAGTATTGGGATGTAAGGCTGTACTGTCCTTGACAGTAGTAGCTATGGGCGTTTGGTTACTACTATTTGAAAAGCGGCGTTTGTACGGTGTCATAGCTATTATTAGTGGTTTAGCATGGTTTGTAATTGCTAACAAAATCATTATTCCTGTTTTCGGTAGCGAAGCAGCATTAGTCAGCCGACATTTTTATCGCTATAGCTATTTAGGAAATTCACTTTCGGAAACATTACAAATTATCCTATTTCAACCTCAAATTATTATTAGCAACATTTTATCGTCTATAAATTTAGAATATTTGTCTTTTTTATTAGTACCTGTCATCTGGGGTTTAATACCCAAGTACATGACACCATTAATAGGTGCAATTCCTTGTTTAACACTAAATATACTTGCTGATCATCCTTCACAAAAAAACGTAATTTTACATTATTCTTTGCCAGCAATTCCATTCATAATGTTAGCATTAATTGCTAGTATTGCAGCAGATAAAGCATGGATAAAACAAAAAAGAGTAATTTTTTTATGGTCTCTAATTTGGTTTTTGATTTTAGGTAAATGGGGTTTCTTTATTTCCAAATATCTTCATTCTGTAGATAATTGGCAAGCTACTAAAAAAGCAATATCTTTAGTAAAAACTCAAGATAGCGTGTTAACTACAGATGTAATTACTCCACATTTAACCCATAGACAACAGATTAGTTTTAAATATAAACTCGATGAGTTGAATAATTTTCATTATATATTACTTAATATCCGCCATCCTGGTTGGGCGGCAACGGCAGAAGATTATGATAATTTGGTTAAGGAATTACAAAAAAATTCTGATTTTAATTTGAAATATCAACATGATGATGTATACCTCTTTGTAGATAGAAAAATTACTACCCCGCTGACGGACTAGGTAATTTTCCAAGATTTAAGCTTATACTCAAAATGGCTTGATTGTTTGATTCTAAATGTAGGGGTAAAGCAGGAGATAAACCCCTATATATCTAAGTTCTTTGTCATTTCGCAAAGGTTTATATCCTACTTGTGCTTAGTATAATAGCGATCGCCGCCACCGCTCTTTAACATTTTAGACTCTCTTGCCACCCATTTTGATAGTACATAGGTTCTATTTTAGCTAATTGACCACCATCTCAAAAATTCATCCCTAAGATTCTTTGATCCCCCTTTATCAGTTGTTACATACAGTCCTAAACTGTAGATGAGAGTGAAAGGCAGTTGGGAGAAATTTTGTGAAAAAAGTTTTAGCAATTATTCTGGGTGGGGGTGCGGGTACCCGGCTTTATCCGTTAACTAAACTCCGCGCCAAACCAGCAGTACCAGTAGCAGGGAAATATCGTCTCATAGATATACCTGTTAGCAACTGCATCAATTCCGAAATATTCAAAATCTACGTCCTGACTCAATTTAACTCAGCCTCTCTGAATCGTCACATCGCCCGTGCTTACAACTTCAGTGGGTTTAGCGATGGGTTTGTGGAAGTGTTAGCAGCACAACAAACCCCAGAAAACCCCAACTGGTTCCAAGGTACGGCTGATGCTGTGCGTCAGTACATCTGGATGTTACAAGATTGGGATGTAGAAGAATTTCTGATTCTTTCCGGTGATCATCTTTACCGCATGGATTACCGTCAGTTTGTCCAGCGTCACAGAGATACCAATGCTGATATTACACTTTCTGTAATTCCTATGGATGATCGTCGCGCCTCAGACTTTGGCTTGATGAAAATTAATGATTCAGGTAGGGTAATTGACTTTAGCGAAAAACCCAAAGGTGAAGCTTTAGCACAAATGCGTGTTGATACCACCGTTTTGGGGTTGACAAAGGAACAAGCTGCATTACAGCCATATATCGCCTCAATGGGGATTTATGTCTTTAAAAAAGATGTTTTGATTAAGTTGCTAAAAGAATCTTTAGAACGGACTGATTTCGGTAAGGAAATTATTCCTGATGCAGCGAAGGATCACAATGTCCAAGCTTTCTTATTTGACGACTATTGGGAAGATATTGGGACAATTGAATCTTTTTATGAGGCTAATTTAGCCCTGACTAAGCAACCCCTACCTCCTTTTAGCTTCTACGATGAAGCAGCACCGATTTATACTCGCGCTCGTTACTTACCCCCCTCTAAACTGTTGAATTGCCAAATCACAGAATCCATGATTGGCGACGGCTGTATTTTGAAAGATTGCCGCATTCAACATTCAGTTTTGGGAGTGCGATCGCGGATAGAATCAGGATCGGTAATTGAAGAAACCCTGATTATGGGTGCTGACTATTACCAACCATCTGTTGAAAGACAATGCAGTTTAGAGCAAAATGATGTTCCTGTTGGTATTGGTACGGACACCATTATTCGCCGTGCCATTATTGATAAAAATGCCCGCATCGGTAACAATGTGAAAATTATCAATAAAGACAACATCCAAGAAGCAGAAAGAGAAAAGCAAGGCTTTTACATCCGTAGCGGCATTGTCGTTGTTCTCAAAAATGCTTTAATTCCTGATGGCACAATTATTTAGTTAGTTGTCAGTTGTTCGTTGTTTTGCTACTGACCACTGACCACTAACCAATGACCACTGACCAATGACCAATAACCAATGACTAAATTAATTTTGCTAATTGGTCTTCCTGGTAGCGGTAAATCAACCCTAGCAAAACAATTATTGACAGAATGCCCTCAGATGCAGCTAATTTCCACAGATGCTATCCGAGGGCAGCTTTTTGGCTCAGAAGCAATTCAAGGACCATGGCCGCTAATTTGGCGGGAACTGGAACGACAATTACAACAAGCCATAACCGCAGATCAAGAAGTGATTTTTGATGCTACCAACGCCCAAAGGAAAAATCGTCGGGAAGTAATTACCCTCGCCCGTGATTATGGCTTTAGTTATATTATGGGGGTTTGGGTAAAAACTCCAGTTTGGCTATGTTTGGCCCGAAATCAAAGACGGATTCGCCAAGTTCCCCAAGATATAATTCTCCGAATGCACCGTCAACTCCAGGATGCTCCCCCTAGTGTAGAAGAAGGAATAGATGAGCTTATATTCTTTTAATCATAGCAGACCTGAGTTCGGTGTTAGGAGTTCGGAATTCGGAGTTTCTCCTTCGGAGACGCTACGCGAACGGAGTTATGATTTTTTCAACGAGATCATAAGGGTTTGAGACTCATACTTGGGGCAGTTTTCCACAAATTATCTTATGTCGAACTCAGGTATAGCAGAAGTACGGGAATTGCGATCGCCCATTCAGCAAGAACCACACTTGATCATAGGAATGATTTGTTAGTCTAATGTCAGGGTCTTTTTATCTGAAGATTAGACCAAATAAAAGTTAGAAAAACATCACGTAAACTTATATAGGAGGCTAGTAGATGGCTGCAACCGACTTTAAAGACTATTATGCAATGTTAGGAATTAGTAAAACCGCCACTTCAGAAGAAATTAAACAAGCTTTTCGCAAACTAGCCCGTAAATTTCATCCTGATGTTAACCCCAATAACAAACAGGCTGAAGCCAAATTTAAAGAAGTTAATGAAGCCTACGAAGTATTATCAGACCCAGATAAACGCAAAAAATACGATCAATTTGGTCAATATTGGAAACAAGCCGGTCAAGGTTTTCCCGGTGGTGGTCCTGGGGATATGGGCGGAGTTGATTTTGGTCAATACGGCAGTTTTAATGACTTCTTAAACGAATTATTTGGTGGTGCAGGTCCTGGAAGCGGACGACAAAGTTACTCTTATCGGACTCCTTCCGGTAGACCAGGTGGCGGTTTTAACGATTTTGGTTTTCCAGATAGCGGTATTGGCGGCACACAAGATACAGAAGCTGTAATTATTTTAACTTTTGCAGAAGCATTTTCCGGTATTCAAAAACGCTTTAGTTTAGGAAACGAAACTATTGATGTGCGTATTCCTGGTGGTGCTAAAACTGGGACTCGTTTACGGGTGAAAGGAAAAGGCCAAATTAACCCCATGAGTCAACAACGGGGAGATTTATACTTAAAGGTAGAATTACAACCCCATACTTTTTTCCAAATAGAAGGGGACAATCTGGTTTGCGAAGTCTTAATTACCCCTGATGAAGCCACATTAGGTGCAGCGATAGATGTACCCACACCCGATGGTCATGTCAGTGTTAAGCTACCTGCGGGAGTTCGTTCTGGTCAATCTCTGCGCTTACGTGGTAAGGGCTGGCCTATAGCTAAAGGTGGACGTGGTGATCAATTTGTCAAAGTAGCGATCGCTCCCCCCAAAGACCTCACTCCCCAAGAACGAGAATGTTATGAAAAAATTCGGGCTATCCGCACTTACAACCCCCGCAGTCATTTAGCACAAGTTAAATTGTAAGAACTATTGAGAGTATTTCCTGAAAAAACGATCCAGAACTGCTATTTTGTCACCCTTACAAAAAACTCTCCCCAATGTTTCACATCCCACGCTGTAGTAATTTGCTACAGCCTTAATATTAACTTATATATATTTAAAAACTCGTAGTTAATTTAAAGAAAATATTTACTTATGTAAAGCTTGCCTTTAAAGTTACATTTCCTGTACAATAAAAAGTGTGTGGTCAAGTCCTTTGTAGATATATATACAAAATAGTTAGTATTTCGTCTGAATATTAAGTACCTGGGCGGAGGAAAATCAAAATATATTTCGTTTTTTGAAATAGCTAAAACTCAACGATAATAACCCATCGAGGTGAATTTACATATCGTTACACATTTTGGTTATTTCACATCCACCTACTTAATTCAGTCAAATTCAAAAATTATCTTGTATAGCTGTATACAGGGGCATGGATTGTTGCCACTGAATAACATCTTGTGAGGAGTGATATAGATGAAAAAGCATTCTCTTATACTAATTAATCACTACAAACGCTTTTGCCACTTGGGTTTATTACTAACCCTACCAAGTTTGCTGCTAACCACCACCATTTCGGTTAATTCCGCATCTGCGGCAGATGACATAGTAACTGAAAATCAGCCCAGTGAATTAATCACAGATAAAGTAGTCACAGCCGCACAATTAGAACCAAAGGTTGAATCTATTTCTGAGCAACAACAACCAAAACTAATTGCACAAACAGCGGACAGCAATCCGGATGATATTAATAAAATCCGCCAAGAGCTACTAGTTGAACCCCTGATCAAACTCAAAATAGCACAACCTAAGCCAACCTACCCACCTGGACTCAGTTTTGCTGCTCCCAGTGCCTTCGGCGCTAACATGGGTGACGTGTTTGTGGGAGCATCAGCAGCAACCGCTGGTAACAGGGGTAACTCTATAAATGACATAGACGCGAGTACCAGCATTGGTTTTGGTTTAGGTAATTCCCAAAAACTAGTTGGTCTAGAATTCTCCTTCAACAACGGTAGTGTCAAAAACTTTGGTGCTAATGGCACCTTTGACTTAAAAGCTCACCGCATTGTCTACGCGAAAGGAACCAATCAAGTTGGTGTAGCTGCTGGCTGGAAAGCCTTTGCCCAGTATGAGACTAAGGCCAGTATTGAAGAGACCAGACCTTCCAGCGTCTATGGTGTGGTAACAACTTACTCTCTTTTAAAGCCTAATGATGCTGTGAATAAAATGCCCGTCTCATTCTCCCTGGGGGTTGGAGGTGGTGACTTTAGGCAAGGTAACGCCAGTACTGGTGTATTTGCTGGAGCAGGTGTGCAAGTTCATCCTCAAGTCGGTGTGGGCTTTGGCTGGAGTGGAGTTGGCTTAAACCTGGGTGCTTCCTTCGTACCTGTACCTACGTTACCCTTAACAATTACACTCCAAGGCGCGGATCTCACAGAGAACAGTGTAGGCGGCACAACATTTGCGCTAAGTATAGGTTATGGTTTCAATTTCTTGCCTAAATAGGGCTTGCTGATAGAGTAGCGTGGCGATAAACCTGAAACCCTTGTATGTAAAAATTTCAAGGGATATTAGAGCCAAAAAATATCCAGGGAATCAGCGACTATAGCATCAATTGTCAAACAGTTCCATATTTTAGATAATCATCATGTTGAAAACCAGAAATCTCATTTTTGCCCTCAGCTTGAGTCCTCTGCTGTCATTTGCTTGGCAGTTACCAAACCAAGCCCAGAGTTTCAGTCCCAGTAAAGGTACAGCCGGTGTTGATGCTGGCGCTGCTACTGGTGCTTCACAAACTAGTGGTTTTTCCACGCCAACAGGAACAACAACGACGACAGGAGGAGGAACAACAGCAGCAACGACAACGACAGGAACTCCTGTCATCATACCCATCATACCTGGTGTTTCAGCCTCCATTATAACTGGTGTTTCCACAACAGGTACTACGTCGGCGGCTATTACAACTGGTGGCACAACTACAGGTGGTGGTGACACAACTACAGGTGGTGGTGACACAACTGCAACAGTTGCAATATCAGTAGCGACCGTAGAATCAACTTCATCTAGCGTCACTGTGACAGAAGGTGCAACGCCAAATACTATTGTGATGACTCTTGCACCACAAGTCCAGGTTACTGTGAATCAGTTGGCTGCTGCTATTGTTCAGACTCTTAGTACAACAGGTGGTACAACAGGTGGTACAACAGGTGGTACAACAGGTGGTACAACAGGTGGGGCTGCTGACGTTGGTTCACTGCTGACAGGTGGGGCTGGGTCACAACAGGCTGCGGTAGCCTTAACAACCAGTTTAACTACTGTGGGTATTTCCCCACAACTAGCAACACCACTAGTCACATCCCTCAATGGTTTGTTTAGTTCTACCAGTGCTTCCTTACCAAATCAGCCTGTAGCTCAAGCAACATCAGGACAGTTAGTAGCAAGAACTAAAGCTTTTAAACAGGTTTTTCTCATTGCTCAAGGCGGTGCAGCACCAAGTGTCAATATCAATAAGCTGAATGATGCTATTGTTGCCTACAATGGGATTATCCTCCAAGGCGAACCGAAAGCTCTCAAAAATCTCTCTCGAAATACAGGTTTCGTCGGTATTGGTGGCATACTCAAACAATTGAGAACTGCGGTCAAATAACCTTCTGTTTAATTACGCAAAAGTAACTCCGAAAAGCACTTCTTCCAATTGGCTGTTTTACAGTGGAAGAAGTGCCAGACCGGTTTATAGATTCACGAAGAACGAGTCGGACTTTATCTGCTAATATTTGGTCGGTTATAAGGACTTCCCGGTTTGCCCAAAACGGGGGATTTTGGAATTATTAACGAAATTATCAGGGTTCTGCCCAGGACTCAATACCTAATTCATATAGCCCATATATAAGTAATATGTATGTATGACTTTGATTTTATTATAGTATTTATGTTTATAATATACAGTAATTAAGTATATACCCATCAAATCAGGGAGCAATTAATGATCAGCCAGTTTAGATCAAAAACCTCTGTTTTCTTAACAACCTTAGCTGTATCTAGTTCTTTAATCGTCATATTCCCAGTACAAGCCCAATCACCGACCGTTGCACAGGTAATTTATGTTGACCCAGTTACTGGTGTAGACACTCCCGAAGCCGGCACATCTGTCACAAGACCTTACAAAACTATTACCTTCGCCTTAGCCTCAAATCAGGTTAAATACGGTAC
>Ga0209668_10000483_pt1 | contig 16358 bp, 14 predicted proteins | sample FrelakmetPLP11PL_FD_187150 | JGI IMG/M metagenome (GOLD analysis project Ga0209668, IMG submission 187150) | Freshwater lake sediment microbial communities from the University of Notre Dame, USA, for methane emissions studies - PLP11 PL (SPAdes)... | ecosystem: Environmental > Aquatic >... | reverse complement strand
CGGCACCCGTGACCCCGCCGCCACCGTTGTGCTCGAGGAGCGGATCGATGGCCAGGAACCGGGCGATACGCCGCCACTCTATTGGACGCGCTCCGGCTTCCACTGCAGGCCAAGCGACACGATGCGCTCCAGCAGCCGGGGGTACAACACGCCGGCCACTTCGGCCGACTCGGCGAAGTCCTCGCCCCATGCCAGCTGAGGGTTGGGATTGGCCTCGAGGACGAACAGCCGCCCGCCGGCGTCCATGCGGAAGTCGACGCGTGCGTAACCGTTCAGGTCCAGCGCGCGGTACACGCGCTTGGCCGTGTGCTGGATCTTCGCGGCCACGCCCTCCGGCAGCACGGCCTCGTCCGTCATGATGCCGTGAGTCTTCTGGTACTTCGTGCTCCACTTCACGCGCTCCGTCGCCAGGTGCCACGTCCGTTCCGGCATCTGGGCGAACGACATCTCCCAGACCGGGAATGCCTGGAGTCGATCGTTGCCGATCACGCCGACGTAGAGTTCCCGTCCGTCGATGAACTCCTCGACGATGGCGGCTGTCCCGAGGCTCTCGTGGACGAACTGCACGCGGCGCGCGAGCTGCTCCGCGTTCTCGACCACCGACGCCTGCGAGATGCCGATCGACGCCTCGAACATCAGCGACTTCACGATGAGCGGGAAGCGCAGCCGCGTCGCCCGAATCGCGCGGCCGCGGCGCACGACCGTGAAGTCGGGAACCGGCACGCGGTGGTACGTCAGCAGCTTCTTGGAGAGGGACTTGTCGCGCGCGAGGATCAGCCCCCGGGGATTGCAGCCCGTGTAGGGGATGCGCAGCAGTTCCAGGAAGCTGACGACGTTCTGGTCGAAGGTGTTGATGTCGGCGAAGCCCTCGAGCAGGTTGAACACGATGTCAGGCCGGAACGACTCGACCGAGCTGCGGATCGCCGAGAGATCATCGTGGACGCCGACGATCGTCACCTCGTGGCCGCTCCCCTCGAGCGTCACGGTGACGTCGAACTCCATCTTCCACTCGGCGTTCACCACGTCGACGTCCGTCGTGTCGTCGGGCGGGACGAGGTGTTTGTGGACGAGGGCGAGGATGCGGAGCTTCTTCATAGGGCCAGCCGATGTCGTCCGCTGTGCAGGAAGTTCATGGCCTGCACCGTCAGGAGCACGGTGAACTCCTGGCGGGCAGTGTCCTCCGGCACGGCCAGGCGCAGCTTCAAGTCGCGGCACCGGACGACAATGTCCTCCAGCACCTGGTCAATCGTGTACTGGTAGATGCCCGTCCAGCCGGCGACGAGCCGGCGCACCTGGCGCCGGATCCGGGTGACGAACGCCGCCGCCGTGATGTTGCCGCCGAACTCGGGGGCGTCCGAGAACAGCCGGCGGAGATCGCGGTCGTAGAAGTCCGGGCGATCGACGCCGTAATGCCGTCGCTTCCGGCGGTAGTGCTGGCGCAGCGTGTTACGCAGCCGGCGCAGTGCATCGACCTCATCCGTCCGGACCGTTAGTGGCGGCTTGCCGGCCAGCGACCGCATGAGGTCGTCCATGTACTCCAGCTTTCGAAGGGCCGGCCATCCCGCGTACCGGTGTGGCCAGTCGCTCATCGGCGTCAGCCAGACGGCGAACGTCTCGGCGAAGTCTTCGTCGGGGTGGCTCTGCGCGTACCACGAATCGAGGTGCAGGACGAAGCTCTTGCTGTATGGCTTGGGGTCGTAGAACTCGGGGTAGGGTTCGGTCGACGAGCCGAACAGTTCCCGGCGGTGGCGGCGGCGGCGCAGGGCGAACATGTTGTCGATCAGGTGCCCGGCCTCGTGCCGCAGGATGCGCATGCACCACTCGTGGTCTCCGCCCTCGACCTCGAGCATCTGGGCCTCCTCGAGCTTCTCGAGGCGCGGATGCGCGAGATAGAAGGGCACCGCCATCGACGACAGTCCGTCCGGCGTGAACCACTCGTCTGACAGGTAGAAGTGCAGAGGAAGATCGAGGCCGCGGCTGGTCAGCTCGTGGCGCAGTTCGGCGATACGCGTCTCGAGGACACTACCCTCGATGTGCACGGGCAGGTCGCTCAGGCGGGCATCGAGCAGCTGCTCGTCGGGCAGCGCCGGCCAGTCCGGTGGCAGGGGAGCCGCTGGCATGCGCCGATATTATCCTCGATGGCGTCGACGTGTCTCGGCGGCGGGAGCCGGGACACGTCGACGGCGACAACCGCTCTACTTCGCGGCCTTCCTCATGACGCGGATCTCACCGGCCCGCATCACGCCGCCTGCTTCCTTGAAGTACACGACGACCTCGTCGTTCGGGCCGAGCAGATCCGGAATCGTCGGCGCCTTGCCCTGTTCCTTGAATTTCCGGGTGATCGTGCCCATGCCGGTGCCAACCACCGAGGTCTTCGAATCGACGGCGAACTTCCATTCCTTGTCAGTGCCCTTCACCGTGATCGAGTCGCCGGCGACCAGCGTGACCGTGCCGCGCGCGCTGCCGCCGGTCACTTCCTCACTCGTCGCACCCTCGCGCACCGTGACGCCCGAGTGGATCTCGATGGCCGTCATGACGCCGCCGGCTTCCTTGTACTGGACCTCGACGCCAACGCCGGGCTTGACGAAGTCCACCAGCTTCACCCCGCCGGCGCCCATCTTCTCAGCCTCTTTCTGCGCCGTGCCAGCCCCGCGGGCGGTCAACTGCGTGGCCTTGTCGACCTTGAAGGTCATGTCGGTCCCGGCCGCTTTCACGACCACCGTGTCCGCCACGACGCTGACCACGGTGCCGCGCACCCACTTGGTCTGTGCAGACGCCACTGGCGCGAACGCCAGAGACGCGACGAGCGCAACGAATAACACCGCCAGTACATGCCTCATAGACAACCTCCTCAAATGGCCCGACAGGGATGCCGGACACTCAACGAAGACCCGTAAGTAGTTACGACATTCTAGACTATCTGTTCCCTGCTGAGCGCACTCATTGTCGGGGCGGCTTCGATTCCTCATCGCCCACGCCCGTGGCGCACCGGTTTCAGCCCCTCCGGAGTTGCGAAGATCCTCCCCGCAGTGCCGTGGACTTGTCCGGCGCCTTCGGCGGATCTTCGCTGCCGGAACGGCCCTGCTGTTCTTCGCCCGGACCGGGGCCGAACGGTGGGCCGCTGGCGGCATGGCTGGACGGCGGAGCGGGCTCTGTGATGTGATCCGCGGCATCAGCCCCCGCGTTCCGGGAGGTCCATCATGCGAAATCGAGCCTGCCGCGCCGTCGGTTCCCTGGCGGTCTTCGCCGCTCTCGCTGCGCTCGTTCCTGGGACCGTGTTCTCCCAGCAGAAGGGCGGCGGGTTCGGCGGCAAGGACCCCGGCCTGTTCAACCTCAAAGGGACAATCTACTTCCTGCCAGACACCACCGAGAAGATGCCCGAGCAGGTCGAGGCGATGAAGCCGCAGGGCACGATCTACACTGACCGGCTCGACATCCCCGTGCGCGAGTTCTCGGAAGGGTTCCCGGGTGTCACGGACCGCTTCGAGTGGTTCGGCCTGATGTACACGGGCCGGTTCCAGATCGACAAGCCCGGCGACTACAAATGGCGGCTGTTCTCGGACGACGGAAGCCGCCTCTGGATCGACGGGAAGGAGATCATCGACAACGACGGGATCCACGGGTCCGAGAGCGTCGAGGCGACCATCAATTTGAGCCGCGGTCCGCACGACCTCAAGGTGTGGTACTTCCAGGGGCCGGGCACCGAGCTTTCGCTGCAGCTGTTCGTGGGGCCGCCGGGCGGCGCAGAGAAGATCTTCGCGATGGGCGAGTTCGCGGCAGGGCTGGCCGCGGCGGCGAGGAAGCTGGATGCGCAGGCGACCGCCGACGGCATCCGAATCCGGATGGACGCATCCATCCTGTTCGACACGGCAAAGTCCGAGCTGAAGCCCGAAGCACGCGAGGCCATCCAGGCCATCAGCGAAATGATCCGGTCGTACCCGAATGCGGCTGTTCGCGTGCTCGGCTTCACAGACGCTGTGGGAGACGACGCCTACAACGTGAGGCTGTCCGAATCGCGGGCTGTCGCCGTGAAGACGGCCCTCCAGGCGGCCGGACCGCCGGCCGGCGTGAAGTTCGAGACCCAGGGGCTTGGCAAGAGCCGACCTGTCGCGTCCAACGACACCGAGGCCGGGCGAGCGAAGAACCGCCGGGTGGAAGTGTTCATCAAGCCGTGAGCGAATGCCTGCTGAAGGAGCGCGTGTGTCAGCGGGCGGCCGGGGTCCTGCTGCGATCCGCGACGTTGCCGAAGCCCGCTCGGAGTACACGAGCGCGAGGCTGATTGGCTCGAATCTCGAGCATCGCCTGGCTGGGACTGTTCTGCCCCGTCGCCCCGGCTACATTCCCCCGGAAATCGACTACGTTCTCGATGACGGCACCGGCCTGACGATCTCGGTCCGGGACAGCGACGTCCGCTACCTGGACAGGGTGCCCAGGCACACGGCCCTCGAACATGCCGACCTGATTCATCGGGCCAGGCGCGGCGACCGCGCGGCTGCCGGCGAGCTGGACCGGCGCTCCGAGGCGACGTTCCGGACCATCTCCGCGCGGCTCGCCGGGCAGACGGTGACCGAAAGCGAGCACGTGATCCCCTACACGTCGTCCACGGGGTTCACGGAAGCCCAGGTGAGCCACAAGGGCGCGATCCTCCTCGACCTCTTCCAGAAGGGATTTGCCACTGCCGATTTCAACCTGCTGTCCTCGGGTGCCTACCAGTTGCCGCCCGAGGCGTTGGAGCGATGTGTCCGGGACGCGATTCGCAACCTGGAGATTCTCAGCGGCCGTCAACTCGGCGACCCCGAGCACCCGCTCCTGATAGCGATGCGGTCCGCCGTGCCGGAGTACGTCCCCGGTTTCATGCCGACGTACCTGAACGTCGGGTTGACGCCGGCGGTCCTGCCGGGTCTTCCGGCGCGGTACGGGCAGGACGGGGCGGCCCGGATCCGGCTCAACAGCCGCAAGACCCTGCTGGAGGCGCTGGACCCGGAGGCCTTTGCCCGCATCGAACCGGGCATACACGCAGGCCTGAGCCGGGCCGACAACGAGGAACTGGCGGTCAACCTTGAGGCACTGATCGCCCGTCGGGCCCCGGAGCTGCTCACGGACGCCATGGCGCAGGTTCGATTCTTCCTGGAGAAGGCGTATCGCTACTACTCGGACCACCTCGGTGTGCTGCGGAACTTCATGCGGCGGGAAACGCACTACCCGGCGGTCATCCTGCAGCGCATGGTCTGCTCGGTCATCGATGACCGCTCGTATGCGGGCATCCTCTACAGCCGTCATTCGCGCCTGGGAACCGGCGTCTTCCTCCAGTACGCCACGGCCGTCTTCGGAGAGGATCTGATGACGGGACGCCTGACGCCGCAGGAACGCCATTTCGCCGAACGCAGCGAGGCCAGGCAGGAGTTCCCGGCCGTCTATCACTTCTGGGACCGCCTCTTTCAACTGGAGGACATCTTCCGCGGGCCCGTCATGGTGGAGTTCACCGGCGTGCACGGGACGTTCACGATCCTGCAGGTGAACGCGGCCGAGTTGTCCGGCTCGGGCATGCTCACGGCGGTGATGGACATGCACCGCGCCGGACGCATCCCGGCGGAACGTGTGCGCGAACTCATCAGGCCCTACCACGTCCGGCAGATCGAGTCGGATGCCATCGACCCGCGGTCGCTGCAGACGCTCGAGCCCTTCGGGCGCGGCGTGGCCGTGCTCCCGCGCTCGGCCGTCACCGGGCGGCTGTCGTTCTCCGTCGGCGCCGGGGAGCCGCCACCCGACGGCCGCGAACGGGCCCACGTCATCCTGGCGAAAGAGCGGTTCACGCCGCAGGACGCCGTCGACATGCAGAAAGTGCGCGGGATCTGCAGCCTGAGCCCGGCGGCGATCCACGTCGTCACCACAGCCCAGAACCTCGGCATCCCGGCCCTGCTGAACCTGGAAGAGGACGGCGTCCGGATCGACGCGGCCGGGCGGCGCCTCGTCAATGCCGAAGGCCGCGAGCTTCAAGAAGGCGACTGGGTCACGATCTCCAGCCGGAAGCGGATGCTGTACGCCGGCCGGGCGGTGTTCGCGCCCGCGAGGCTGCTGCGATTCATGGCCGGGGAGCAGGTCGAGCTCACATCGGTCGAGCGGCCGCGCTTCGAACGGCTGGCGGTCTACTACAGGGAGTACCGGCGCATTCTCGAGAGCGTGGACGCGTCAGGGTTCGAAAGCCTGCAGGATCTTGGTCATGCGATCCGATACGGCGAACTGCGGGATGACCCGGCCCGGGCCGGGGAGTTCGTCAACCGGTGCTTCGATCTGCGGCCCGATGGCGTGGTGAAGCGGCTCCTGGAGGCCACCCTCGGCACCCATCTCATCAATCTCACGGCGTTCGAGCGGCTGTCGCACGACCGCAGGGTCCGGCTCTTCAGGATGGCGGCGGCCGCGTGTCTCGCCCGGCGGCTGTCCGGCTACCATGCCGGGGCGTTCGTGATCGGCAGCTTCGTCGACCCTCGGTCGCCGGTGTCGTTCTGGGAGTGCTTCCAGCCGCGCGAGATCGCATTCCTGATGAACGAGTGGGTCCTTCACCGGAAGTACCTGGATGTGCTCGAGGTCATCGGCGAGAAACGGATCGCCAGGGCCAGGGACATCATCCTCGCCGGGGGCCTGACCGAATTGCCGGGCCTGGCCGCGGCGGCAGCCGGATTCATGCCCCTGAAGCTGAGCCGGATCGATCTGGACGACGTCCGGCGGTCTGTCCCGGAGGGCGGCGACCCGCAGTGTGTTGAGCTCGTCGACCTGCTCCTGCGTCCGTTCCGTGCGTTCTTCGATTTCGACGACCCTCGCAGTGTGTCCGTGCTCGCACGAGTCTGCGAGGCCGAGGGCCTCCCGCTCCCGCAAGCCGACGACCGATGAGTTCCGGGTATGATGCTCAGTACTTCGACTCGCAAGTGCGGCCACGATTCCCTTTCGGCGCACGTGGCCGGTTGCGCTCGCTCAGTACTCAGTCCTGAGGGCACAAATACGTCGCCGTATTTGTGCATCGAAGGACTCAGCCTGCAGAACAGAGCTACTCACACAACCTGCCGCTGGCGCGGACCGTCTGGAGGACGCATGTTGAGGCACGCTGCCGTCGCCGCCACGTTTATCGCACTCGCCGGTCTTGCCGGGTCGGCTCGGCAGACCCCTGCCACCCCGCGCGGCATCGTCTCGTCTCTCGACGCGAGGAAAGACCAGTATGCGGCGGTCGCCAGACAGATCTGGGACTACGCGGAGCTGGGGTTCCAGGAGGAAAAGAGCAGCGCGCTGCTCCAGAAGACACTGGCTGATGCGGGCTTCGTGGTCGAGAAAGGCGTGGCCGGCATGCCCACGGCGTTTACCGCCAGCTTCGGGAGCGGCAAGCCGGTCATCGTGCTGATCGGCGAATTCGACGCCCTCCCTGGTCTGTCGCAGGCGGCGGGTGACGGGGCGCGCAACCCGTTGAAGGCCGGCGCGCCGGGCCACGGCTGCGGTCACAACCTGCTCGGGACCGCGTCGGCGGCCGCGGCCATCGCGCTCAAAGAGTGGTTGGTTCAGACGAAGCGGCCCGGCACCTTGCGCTACTACGGCTCGCCCGCCGAAGAAGGCGGCGGCGGCAAGGTGTACATGGTGCGGGAGGGTCTCCTGAGGGACGTGGATGCCGTCATCGGGTGGCATCCCGGGGATCAGAACATCGCGAATCCGTCGAGCTCGCTCGCGACGATCGCTGCCGACGTCCGGTTCTACGGCACGGCCGCCCACGCGGCGGCGTCGCCCGACCGGGGACGGTCAGCGCTCGACGGGATCGAGGCGTTCGACTACATGCTGAACATGATGCGCGAGCACGTCCCGCAGGAGACGCGCATCCACTACGTCATCAAGAAGGGCGGCGTGGCCTCGAACATCGTCCCCGACTTCGCCGAGGGCGAGTACCAGGCGAGGCACCCCGACATGCGAGTGCTCCAGGGGATCTGGGACCGCGTGCTCAAGGCCGCGGAAGGTGCGGCGCTGGGCACGGGCACTCGCGTGGAGCACCAGGTGATCACGTCGTACTGGAACGTGCTGCCCAACGAAACCCTCGCGGCCGTGCAGCACCGCAACCTGTCGAAGGTTGGTGGCGTGCAGTACTCCGCCGAGGAGCAGGCCTTCGCCGAGAAAATCCGCGCGACGCTCATCAGCCCGGCGACGCCCATGGGGTCGCAGATGAACGTGCAGCCGATCACGCTCGGCCTCGTGGGCTCTGCGTCAACCGACATGGGCGATATCAGCTGGAACGTCCCGACCGTGCAGATGAGCGCTGCGACGTTCGCCCCCGGCGTGCCGGCTCACAGCTGGCAGGCCGTGGCATGCGCGGGCATGTCCATCGGCGTCAAGGGCATGATGGTTGCCGCAAAGACCATGGCGCTGACCGCGGCGGACCTGTTCGCCGACCCGGCGACGATCGCGAAGGCGAAGGAGGAGTTCCTCCAGAAGCGGGGCGGGGCGGATTTCAAGTACACGACAATCGTTCCCACCCGGCCGCCGTTCGACTATCGGAAGGGGTCCTAGCGCGCCCATCACGTCGGCTGGAGCGCCGCGGGGGTGGCCGGGTTACTCCTGGGGTGCCGGAATCGTCAGCACGGGGCGACGCGCCAGCCGCACCACCTTTTCCGCCACAGAGCCGAACATGACATGGCGCCAGCCCGTCATGCCGTGGGTGGCGATGACGATGAGATCCGCGGTTTCGTCTTTGGCAATGCGCACGATTTCAGCACCGGCGTCGCCGTGGCCGACCGCGGTGCGCACCGCCACGCCCTTCCCGGCGATCTCGGCGGCCATCGCGCGAAGCCGTCGCTCCGCGTCAACGTGCAACGCCCGTTCGTACTCGGGGACTTCGAAGACGAAGCTCGGGTCCGAGGGAGCGGGCGGAAGGACCGGCAGGACGTTGACGAGGATCAGCTCCGCCTTGAAGTGCAGGGCGAACTCGAGGGCCTCGCTGACAGCGTTCTCAGCGGCTGGGCTGAAGTCGCTTGGGCAGACAATCTTCTTGAGCGGCAGCATCGTCTTCCTCCAATCGAGATCGGGGGCGCGATCGGCGAAACGATACCACCGATCGCCAGGCGGGACCAGCCACGCGCCATGTGTGTCGAACTGCGTTACGCGCACCCGGGAGAGGGGCCTGGTCCCTGTCCACGCATGACGGGCGCTCGAGAGCGGTGCTGGAGTGCGCAGCGAAGCCGCGCCTCGAACCGCCGAGAGGAGTCTGCTGCCGCACCTTCGCTACCAGCGCGCGGCCACAGAATGGCCGCGCCTAAGGCAGATTCCAAAGCGCACGGCAGACACTCGCTTCATTCGTCAAGATCTCGGCTTTGGAAGATGTCTAGTCGTCGCGGGCTGTCCGGGGCGCCAAAGCACGGCGTCGTACAGCGTTTCCGGGGCGATGTCTGCACCGTTCGGCCAGCGAATCGTTCCGAGGTCAGGGTCGATGCGCAGTTCCGCGAAGCGATCGGCCGCTCTCAGGGGCGCGAAGACACCCTCGAACGTCACGATCGATGCAAGGTCGACCTCGCCCTGGACGCCGTCGTCGAAACGGACGAACACCCGGTGGCCACCGACACAGCGCGCCTCGACCACGTCGTGCAACATGCTCACTCCAGCGGCGCGATTGGCACCAGGGGAAGTTGCCGTGCCGCGCGCGCCCAGTTCGCCATCAGCTCGTCTCGGTGCTGCGCCGCCCATTCGATAACCAGGCCGAGTACTCGGGGCGGCAGGTTGCCTTCCAGGACCGTCATCTCCCGGATGCCGATTGCCGCGCGATCCAATCCGTACCTGGCGTGGAAGTGGGGCGGTACGTGGTCATTGTAGTGCATCGCGATGACGATGCCGAAGAAGCGGCTGAGCTCGGGCACGTGTGTGGCCTCCGACCCGGTAGAGGCAAGCCGGATGCCAGATGGATTGCTGCGGATTACCGGGCAAATCGCCGGAGACGGTGCAATTCCTGCCATGCATCCGCCGCGGACGAGTGGAGAAATCTGCGATCGGGCAGTAGCGCAGCGAGGCGCGCACCGCCGCCTTCGACCATCCGAACATCTGCGCGTGGCATGAGATCGGAGAAGCCGAAGAGCGCCGCGAGGTCGCCATGGAGTGCTCGACGGCCAGCCGCGCCCCGCGACGCGGCGGTCGCAGCTGCTGTCGGGCGTGAGATCCGTCAGCAGGTAAAGGTTGTACCGCGCGTGTTCGTCAGCCGGACTGCGGACGTGCCTTGAGGTAGCCGAAGTAGAAGAACACGCCGCACAGGACGAATGACACGATCGCTCTCACACCAAACAGACGTGGAGAGATCGCAAATCCCCAAAACGACATGGAGATGTCCTGCAGGAACAGAACGCCGTTCGTTATCGTGCCGACGAATGCGGCGCCTGAGCAGAACTTGAACACTTCCCGCCAGTTGATCCGCATGGTGACGGCCTCGCGTGGTTGTCAGCCGGTCTTGTCCTCGGCATTCCTTTATTTCGAAGACCTGATGCAGAACGTGAACGCGCGGAGGTTCCCTACTGTTTGTCGTAGACCGCCACACTGATGGGGTTATGGCCGACCGACCCGGACAGGCGCCTCAGAGCCGCGCTGTTGGAGGTCATCTCTTCGGCGTACGTGACCGTCTTGCTGATTGTCATCGTCTTCCCATCGTTGGACACGACGGAGGTTTCCGTGTACTTGGGAGTCATGCTCTGCTTGAAGATGCCGCTCGTCGTATTGGCATCAACGCGCGTGAGAGCCACCGTGACATCGTTGAAGCTGCTGTCGCCTACGATGGGGTTGTCCTTCCCGTCGTAGTTCGCGATGTAGTACCAGTGCCTCACTTTGCCATTCGCAGTCAGATCGTCGTAAGTGATCTTGACCCCGGCTCCCGCCACCTCGACCTTGAAGGTGGAGTTCTTGACTGCCGTGCCTCCGCTGAATACGGACTTCCCGGGATTCAGTGTCCAGGTGCCGATGTTCGTCGGACTGCTGGGCTGAGCGAGAGCCGAACCAGCGTGCACGATCACCACGGTAACGGCGACTGCCGCAATCAGGCACGTATGCCGCATTCTTGCTCGCATCGTCTCCTCCTTGTCTGCCTGACGACGTCCAGCTTTGGGTTTGTGGCGGATGGGGCGATTCTAGCAGCGATCCGTCTGCGTTGTGCCAAATCAGATCGCCGAATGTCCGCGCAGTTGCCACGACGGTTGCCAACGCCACGGTCCATTCCGGGGGTGTCGGGGGCGGAGTCCAGGAGAAGCCCGGAAATGCCCGCGAGGTGCCGTCGTTACGGGTGTGTGCGGGTCGTCCGCCTTCGCAACGGTCCGGCCCGATGCCAAAGAGAGAACTCGAACATCCACTGCCTTGCGGCAACAAGCTCCTGGGCCCTGGAGGCTCAGTGAAGCCATGTGAGCAGAACCGAACGGGACGGTACTCGATCTGATCAGGAGTGAACGGAAGAGAATCCGTCGAACGGCGAACCTCCCACGATCTCCCTAAACCCCGCCAGGAACCGGTCCATCTCGTCGGCGTTGCCCACCGACACGCGCAGGTGCTCGACCATTGGAGGGAACGGGCGCCCGACGAGCACGCCGCGCGAGCGGAACGCCTCGATGACCGGGACCACGTCGCGGCGGATGTGGACCATGAAGAAATTCGCGTCCGACGGCAGCACCGTGTAGCCGAGGCGTTCCAGTTCGGTAGTCGTTGTCTTCCGCAGCCGCAGAGTCGTTTCGCGCACCCGCCCGGCCGCCGCGGTGTCCTTCAGCGCGGCCCCGCCGGCCCACTTCACCAGCGCGTTGATGCTGCCCGTGCAGTGCGGCCGCATCCGATCGATGAGCGCCTTCGGCGCGACGGCGTAGCCGAGCCGCATCCCGGCAAGTCCGTAGACCTTCGAGAACGTCCGCGTGACGATCACCTGTCGCCCGTCCATTACGTACGGCATCGACGTTGCGTAGTCGGGATGCTCGACGTAGTGGTGATACGCCTCGTCGATGAGCACGGGCACATCCTCGGGGACGCCGTCGAGCAGTTGCCGTACCTCCTGCTTCGTGACCACGATGCCGGTGGGGTTGTTCGGCGTGCAGAGATAGACGAAGCCGACATCGCGATGATTGGCGCGGGTGGCGCGGACGAGCGCGGGGATGTCCTGGCGGTAGTCGCTGCCGAGCGGCAGGATGATCGACTCCGCGTGGATGCCCGACGCGTACTCGTACACGTCCGCGAACGTCGGCTCCACGCCGACGACCTTTCTGCCGTCCGGCAGGAACGTCCTCCCCGCGACCTGCAGGATCTCGCTCGAGCCCGCCCCAAGGAGCAGGTTCTCGGGTTTCACCCCGTGGTGGTCGGCGATGGTCTGGACGATGTCGCCGTCGGGGTAGCCGTAGCGGTTGTCGAACCGGAACGCATCGGTCATCGCCTTCACGACCGACTCCGAGGGGCCGTAAGGGTTCTCGTTGTACGACAGCTTGGCCGCGGCGTCGTACTCGTCGATCGAGAATCGCGGCCTCGTCCGTGCCGGCCGGGTCGTGGGCGCCTGTCCGGCCACGGTGATGTCGCCGTGCGTGCCGAAATAGCCAAGCGCCGCCGCGAGGCCGCCAACGAAGTGGCGGCGGGACACCGTGGTGGACATGACACCCCCTCCTGCGTGAGGGGGCAGTTTACTCCCAAAAGTCGAGAGAAGCTGGGAGATGCCCGAAAAGGGTAGGCGTTGGATGGTGTCGGCGGGGGGTCGCCTTCGCAACGGTCCGGCCAGACACCTTCCTCCCGTCGCTACGGCGGACAGCCTTCGCGTGACGGGGGCTTGCCCAGCCGTAGCTCACGCGAAGTGAGCGGCAAGCTGAGCGTGAGCGAAGGCTGGTGCGGAAGAGAGGACTCGAACCTCCACTGCCTTGCGGCAACAAGCTCCTGAGGCTTGCGCGTCTGCCAATTCCGCCACTTCCGCACTCGAAGAGACAGGCAGGAACGAAAAGTATATCAGCGCCAGCCTCGCACAGGCAACCTCAGGGTGGGTGCGCAGGCGGTTGGCCAGACAAGCTCCCACGAGTCCCGGGGCCCGAGTTTCGAGCCCCTACTTCACCTCGAGTGCGTCTCTCTCGGGCAGCCTCGGAAACGCCGCGTGCGGCTCGGTCTGATACCAATACGCCACCGATGCGATGTCGTCCTGCAGCGGCAGATACCGGCCGTCCGCGCGCCAGCCGAGCGCCTGGATGGTCACGCGCAGGTCCGACTCGAATCGGACCGGGTCCCGCAGGTGCCATCGGTACAGTCCGAACCGCTGCTGCGACCGGTACAAGCCGTCGGGTTTCAGCACCTGCGACAGGCCGGAGTACGGCGTCGTGAAGACCTGGTACTGGTGCGTCTCCGGGTTCTCGAAGTTGTATGACCCGCAGAAGTAGTCTTCGGTGCCGGTGCCGCAGATGGTCGGGAAACTCGTGTCGCCATCCAGGAAGAACTTGATCTCGCCCTCGCCCCACCAGCCGGTGTTGTGGACGCCCCACGCCACGTACGTCCCGACGTAATGCCCCCACCCCTTGACGCCATCGAGAATCGTGTAGTCCGACTTGTACGGGAGCGGGTTGCTGCGGCGGAACTGCGCGTGGAAGTACGCGGCGTCGATCGAGACGTCCATCAGCGAGTAGTCGATCTGATAGTAGAGCGTCATGTCCTTGTCGTCGAGGTTCGTCATCGTCAGCTTCGCCGACTTTCGGAACGGCATTTCCCAGTAGCTGTTGAACGCGCTGCCGGGATTGACGCACACGACGAGCGACGAGAGCTGCGCGTAACCGCCCCAGCCGGATGCGAAGAAGTCGCCCACCGGGGATTCGACCGACGGCTGTGTCTCGCCATCCCAGTACATCCGCAGGATCGAGTACCGCCAGTTGCCGGTCGGCGTCATCCAGATGTGGTGGATCGCGCCGGCCCCCTGAATCTCGCCCAGAACGAAAGTCTCGCCGGCCTTGATGTGCACGGACGGCGAGATCTTCCAGCCCTGGCCGAGGTCCCGGGCCGCCCGCTCGCCGGTGCCCGCGGTGGCCATGCCGCCCTTGCCCTTCTCTCCGGTGAAGTTCTCAGGGCTGATGGAACGAGTCTTCGCGTGCGAGAGCCGCGACAGATCTCCGAGGCCCCCGCCCCCGGGATCAGACGACGGCTTCTGCGCCACGAGCGGGATCGAAATCAGGCACGTCGCGAGGACGAGGCCGAGCCATTTCAGACGGAATTCCATAGTCGCCTCCTGCGAGGCGGAGCATAACACGTCACGCACCTTGACACGGGCATCCCGCGAGACCTATACCAAGCCGTGTGCACGTGGCCGGGGCCTCGCCACCGGCGGGATCGTCCCCGGCCGAGTGCCCCGCTCAGGAGGATCACCTATGCCTCGTCAGATCTGTCTTGTTGCCAGTGGGGACTCGCGGCTTCCGGCGAACAGGGTGTGCTGGCCGGCCCAGGAGGCCCTGGAGGCCGCGGTAGGGCGAGCCTTCGCAGCCCTCGACTGTTCCATCGTCCGCGGCCACCCCTATGACCCGGTGGCCCGGCACGGGTTCCTCGACAGCCAGATCCGCGGGATCGAGGCGTTCCGCCAGATCGACCCGGCGATGCCCCTGGTGGTCGCCGAGGCGGTGTGGCAGTACACGAGCCACGTCCTGCCCGGCCTGACCAGGCATCGCGGACCGATCCTCACGCTTGCGAACTGGAGCGGGCAGTGGCCGGGACTGGTCGGACTCCTGAACCTCAACGGATCGCTGACGAAGGCCGGCATCCGCTACAGCACGATCTGGAGCGAGACGTTCGAGGACGACTTCGCGCGCGGCGGCCTGGCGCAGTGGCTCGAGGAGGGGCGCATCGAACACGACACCAGCCACGCGCGGCCGTTCGATTCCGCGACCCTGCCCGGCGAACTGCGGCACGCGGCGGCGCATGGCGCGGGCCTCGGCCGCCAGTTGCGAACGCGGCAGGCGCTCATGGGCATTTTCGACGAAGGCTGCATGGGGATGTACAACGCCATCATCCCCGACCATCTGCTGCACGCCGTCGGCATCTTCAAGGAGCGGCTGAGCCAGTCGGCCCTCTACGCGGCGATGCGCGAGGTGAGCGACGAGACGGCGCGGCACCACCTGACGTGGCTGCGCCAGCGCGGCATGACCTTCGACCTCGGGCCTGACCCGACTGCCGACCTCACGGAGGACCAGGTACTCGAGGGCCTGAAGATGTACGACGCGGCCGTGCGGTTCGCGGCGGCGTTCGGCTGCTCGGCGATTGGGATTCAGTACCAGCAGGGGCTGAAGGACCTCTGCGTCGCGTCGGACCTTGCGGAAGGCCTGCTGAACACACCTGACCGCCCGCCGATCGCCGGCGAAAACGGCGACGTGCTGTTCGACGGTCAGGCCGTGCCGCATTTCAACGAGGTTGACGAGTGCGCAGGCCTCGACGCGATCCTGACCAACCGCGTCTGGATGGATGCCGGGTTCGACCCGTCCACGACGCTGCACGACGTGCGCTGGGGCGCTCCATACAGGGGCCAGGGCGTGGACGAGTTCGTGTGGCTGCTCGAGATTTCGGGCGCGGTGCCGCCGAGCCACCTCCTCGGCGGGTACCGCGGTGCGCGCGGCGAACGGCAGCCGCCGATGTACTTCCCGCAGGGCGGCGCGACAATCAAGGGCGTCAGCCGTCCGGGCGAGATCGTGTGGAGCCGCGTCTACGTAGAGGGCGACGCGCTGCACATGGACATGGGCCGGGGCGGGGCGCTGCGCCTGCCCGATGAGGAGACCGGTCGCCGGTGGGCGGCGACGACCCCACAGTGGCCGATGATGCACGCCGTGCTCTACGGCGTCACGCGGGATCAGTTCATGGCCAAGCACCAGGCCAATCACATCCAGGTCGTCTACGCTCCTGATTCGGCGACCGCGCGCCGTCTGCTGGCGGTCAAGGCCGGGATGGCGGACGCGCTCGGCGTCGGCGTCAATCTATGCGGCAATGTCGATGACGACCTCGGCGCGCACCAGCCCGAGGAGTACCGGGTGTGACACGCTGGCGGCTGTCGCGCTTCTCAGCCGTGCTCGGACTCGTGGCGGTCCTCGCGCTCGCCATCGTCTCGTCGCCGATGCGCGGCGGACGGCCGGTCTTTCTCGACGTCGGCAACCTCACGGACATCCTGCGGCAGGTGGCGGAAAAGGGGATCCTCGCTGCGGGGATGACGCCGGTCATCATCTCCGGGGGCATCGACCTGTCGGTCGGTTCGGTGCTCGCGCTTGCGGCCACGCTCGCCGGCTCGCTGCTCATGGGCGGCGGCACAGGGGTGTGGCCCATGGTGGGCGTCGTGCTCGCGGCGGGATGCCTGTGCGGTTTCGTGAATGGTCTCGTGGTGTCGCGCT
>Ga0209668_10000482_pt1 | contig 16374 bp, 12 predicted proteins | sample FrelakmetPLP11PL_FD_187150 | JGI IMG/M metagenome (GOLD analysis project Ga0209668, IMG submission 187150) | Freshwater lake sediment microbial communities from the University of Notre Dame, USA, for methane emissions studies - PLP11 PL (SPAdes)... | ecosystem: Environmental > Aquatic >... | reverse complement strand
ATAAGGCCGGCGCATGGTTTGGAACCAAAATATTTTAAAGTTATTTTAGGTAAAAAGTCGAAGAGAGATATCAAAGTAGGTACGCCGCTTAAGAGAGAAATGATAGGCTATATATATGTTTAAGGCGGATAAAAAAGATAAGATAGTAGCTACGATCGAGGCCAGGATGACCTCCACAAGGCTGCCCGGAAAAGTTCTTTTAGAGGCAAATGGCAAACCGATGCTCGCTCATCTTATCAGCAGGCTTCGTATTGTGCCGTCCGTGAAAGAGATAATTTTGGCGACAACAGTGAACAAGGCGGATGAACCGCTAGCCGAATTCGCGAGAAGGGCCGGCGTGGCTTTTTTCAGAGGAAGTGAGGATGACGTCATGGGCAGGGTTGTCGGAGCGGCTGAATCCGCGTCGGCGGATATTATAGTCGAGATAACCGGTGATTGCCCCATCATCGATCCTGCGATCATTGAACAGGCTATTCAGATGTTTTTGCATAATAAATGTGATTATGCAGGTAACGCCCATGCTCGGAGTTACCCTGACGGTATGGATACGCAGGTTTTCAGATTAGAGACATTAAAAAAATCTTATGCCATGACCACAGACCGAAGTGAGCGTGAGCATGTGAGCCTTCATATGAGACGGCATCCGGAGTTGTTCGCGCACGTTCACCTGATCGCGCCACCCGATCTTTATTGGCCTGAGTTGGGGCTTACACTCGATACTTATGATGATTACATCTTACTGAAAAGGATAATTGAACATTTCGGAGATTTAAACCCCACTTTCTCATGCAAAGAAGTTATAGCCTTTTTAGAAAACAATCCAGATTTTGCCAATATTAACGAACATATTAAACGGAAATGCATTTTATGAGCAGGCTCAGCGCCGCAGTCATCGGTTTAGGCAAGATAGGAATAGGGTATGATCTAACGTCATGGGCAGATAGAGATGTGGTATTAACTCATGCGAAAGCGTATCTTATGCATAAAAGATATGATCTAAAATTTGGAATAGATACCGATAAAGAAAGAAGAGATGTGTTTTCTAAATATACAGGCAAGCCCGCTTACAATTATCTTAAAGAAACAGGAATGAAAAATATAGATATAGTATCGGTCTGTGTGCCTACAGGACATCATCTAAATGTCATAAAAGAGATCGTAAAAAATCTGCGCGTGAAATACATATTGTGCGAAAAGCCTATAGCGGATAATGAAAGTGACTATCGCGAGATCGTTGCCATTTGTAGAAGAAACAATATAAAGCTGGTAGTAAATTATATGCGTAGATGGGATCCCGCTGTTTTTAAGATAAAACAAATGCTGCAGAGAAAGTATTTCGGCGAAATACGAGCGGTCCATTGTTATTACACGAAAGGGCTTTTTAATAATGCTTCACATTCAATAGACCTGCTTCACTACTGGTTTTCAGGAGAATATAAGATAAAAGTCATAAATGCTAAAAAAAGTGTCACGAAAAATGACATTGATGCCTCATTCGTCATGTATTACAAAGGTTTTGAAGCGGTGTTTCAATGCGGCTATGAAAACGATTACAGTATGTTTGAAATAGACATATTAACTGAAAAGGGTAGGGTGCGGTACGATGATTTTGGGGAAAAAGTTGGGTTCTATAAAATAACACCTGATAGAATATTTGATAACTACAACAGGATAGACGACAGTTTTTATGAGATAAAAGATGATATGGGCCGTTATCAATATCATGTAATGCAAGGGATATATAATTCCATGTGCGGGAAGACGGGTATATTATCAAATGGCGTCAGTTCCGGCAAAACATTAGGCACATGCCTTGAGGTTAAGAAGCTATGCAAAAACTTGCAATAATCGGCGGTAAGCCGGTAATAGATCACAGGTTTAAACTATATAATTCCATAGGAAGAGATGAAGCTAAAGCTGCTGAGAAAGTTATCAAAAGCGGTATTTTGTCAAGATTCTTAGGTTGCTGGGACAAGGATTTTTATGGTGGGAAAAAAGTTAGAGAATTTGAAGAAAAATTTGCCGATTATTTCGGCAGTGAATATGGAATATCGGTTAATTCCGCGACATCAGGCCTGATAGTAGCAGTAGGCGCATGTGAGGTAGGACCCGGCGATGAAGTTATCGTATCTCCTTATACCATGACTGCAAGCGCGGCAGCTATTTTGGCTTTCAATGCCATACCGGTCTTTGCTGACATAGAAGATAGGACTTTTAATCTCGATCCCCATGCCATAGAGAAGCGTGTCACAAGAAATACCAAAGCGATAATGGTGCCGAATATATTTGGCCATCCGGCTGATTACCGTGCAATAATGAAGATCGCAAGAAAACATAAGTTATTAGTTATAGAAGATAATGCCCAATCGCCGTCAGCGAAATATCACGGAAAATACGCAGGGACTATAGGCGATATTGGTGTCTTCAGCCTGAATTATCATAAACATATACATACCGGTGAAGGCGGCGTGTGCCTTACGAAAAGTAAGTTCCTGGCTGAACGGATGCAGCTTATCAGAAATCACGCGGAAGCGGTGGTTGAGGATAGGGGGGTAAAAAATCTAGTCAATATGATCGGGTATAACTTTCGCTTAGGTGAAATAGAGGCGGCCATAGGCATTGAGCAGCTTAAGAAATTAAAAAAGTTGGTTTCATCAAGAATAAAAATTGCAGAGCGGCTCTCTTCGATGTTAATGGACATCGATTTGCTGGAAATGCCATATGTGGGTAAAGACTGTTCTCATGTCTACTATGTATTGCCGATCAAGTACAAAGGGAGAGAGGCCTCTCTCTCAGACGTCGTAAGGGCACTAAATGCGGAAGGGGTGCCGATCGCCGGCGGCTACGTAAAACCATTGTATTTACAACCGATCTATCAAAATAAAATTGCTTACGGTAAAAGAGGATGTCCATTCTCATGCCCTTTTTATAATGGAAAAATAAATTACAAAAAGGGTATTTGCCCGACTGCTGAAAAGATGCACAACAAGGGCCTTTTGGTTATGGAAATGTGTAAATATGACTTTAACGAACTCGATATATCTATGATAGTAGAGGCATTCCATAAAGTGTTTAATAATCTGGAGCAGCTAAAAAATGCATGATCTATTTTTCTACGTAGCCGATCCGGGCGCGATATCGATTATGCTTCCGATTTGGGATCTGGCTAAATCAAAAGGTGTCAAAGTAGGGTGGATTGCAGACGGATATGCAAAAAGTTATTTTAAAGATCAGGGGTTTGAGGTGATTTCCGGGATCGATAATTTCATAGAAGGAAGTACAGGTGGAGAAGAAATACTTTTTGGCTCGCAGGTTAAAAAAAATCGCACGGCTTCCTTGCTGAAAGAAGCCAGCAAAAAAGGCGTAAGGTCGTATTTTTTACTGGACCACTGGTGTAACTACGAGATGCATTTTAGCCTTGGAAATGAACGCGTGTATCCATCTGAATCTATCCTGGTAATGGATAAGTTTGCCAGGGAAGAGATGGTAAGGCTAGGTGTCCCGAGTGAAAAAATAATGGTAGTAGGGCACCCTGCCATAGAAAAAACGATAAATATCTATAAGAGTTTCAATGGCGAACCGAAAATAAATCAAATCCTTTTCTTATCAGAACCCATAGAACAGGACTGCGGCTATGCAAAGAACGGTAAACCGACGCTCGGTTATACTCAATATAGCGTAATCCGTTTTTTATTAGAGAGTATTATAGCCAATAAGATGATGAAGTTAAAAACTAACATAATAGTTAAGCCGCATCCGAGAGAAGACGCGAGAAAGCTTAAAGATATCCTGCGAGAATATGAAAACAAGCTACATATATCCTACGATAATCGCAGTAAGACAACAGATTTAATTGTTAACAGCGGATGCATATTTGGGATCACGACGATATTACTATTACATTCAATGGCGATTGGCAAAAGGACCGGCAGTATTCAAGTTGATAGGAACGCCGTAGGCGCAAGTGCAAGCAATCCATATCTTGAGGACGCGCTGGTCTTAGACCGTGAAAGCGTTACGGATGTTTTAAACAGAAAATCAGGGCATAGTTTGCGGCTGCCGGATAATTCAGCTCAAAGGATTTTAGATGTGTTATCAAGGTAAACAAAATATTAAATGCGGTGACAAATGAAAAGTAAAAAAATACTATTGATTCGGGTGCCTGAAATAGAATTCAAAACAAGAAATGTAGACCTGCGGAGCATCGCGGTCAGTGGATTAACTGTGCCATTGGGTGTAACTTATCTTGCGTCGGTTATTCGTAAGGAGGGCCATCACGACGTTCAAATTCTTGATCTGTATGTAGAATATTACAAGGAGTTCATTGATCAGGCTAAAAGTAATCCATCTGGGATATTAGCTTTATCAAAAGAAGCTATTATTAATGCGGTATCTAAATACAAGCCGGATATCGTGGGCTTTTCCGCACTCTTTTTGTTTCAGCACAATCTGGTAAAAGAATTTACTGCGATCGTAAAAGAAAATTTTCCCTCAGTACGGATTTATCTTGGCGGCTATTCGACAATTGTTCCGCAGCTGGTTTTAAACGATATACCTGCTTTAGACGTTCTTTTCATCGGAGAGTCGGAAGGTTCGATAATCCGGGCGCTGAATGCCGAAGGAGGCAACAAAAAATTTGATAGTATTGATGGTGTAGCATTTCGCGATAATAAAAAGGTTGTTATCAATAAGAGTTTGAGTATCGTTAAAAATCTGAACAACTTGCCTTTTCCCAGCTTCGATATGCTTCCTTTAGAAAAATACAAAAGCATTCTCGGCCGTAACGAATTTCCTTTTATGACCAGCCGAAGCTGTCCGCTTTCGTGTAATTTTTGCTCATCTTACCTGTATTCCGGAAGAGGCCACAGAGCCAGAGACATTGAGAACCTACTGATGGAAATACGGCAATTGCATAGGAAATACAATATAGAGTTTCTCTGGATTCGTGATGACAATTTTACAATAAATAAAGAACACGCCAAAAAGTTTCTTAAAGACATGATAAAATATAAATTGTCGATTCCGTGGTGTGATTCTAGCGGATTCCATGCAAATAGCATCGATAAAGAGCTTATAGATTTGTGCAAAGCAAGCGGGTGTGTCGAATTAATTTTTGCTATCGAATCAGGCTCAGAAAGAGTTTTAAATAAAGTAATGAATAAAAAAGTTGACTTGGATCATGCAAAAAAAATGGCAAAATATTGCAGGGATGTCAATCTTCCTATCCAAGGTTATTTTGTTATCGGTAATCCCGGCGAAACAAAAGAAGAGATCAGGCAAACTGTTGATTTTGCAAGAGAAATAGAAGTAGATCATTGTACTTTTTCGATCGCAACACCTTTCCCGGGAACGCGTTATTACGACATTGCCGTCAAAAACAAATACTTGATTCATAGCTCTGATTACATCCTGGGCATGAAGTATATGGAAGCGAGTATGAGCACCGGAGAGTTTAGTTCGAAGGATCTTAAAGACATTCAATATGACGCAAATATAAGAGTTAATTTCCTCGAGAACAGGCTTCTTTCAAGGGACACAGGAGCGCTTAAAAGGGCTTTAAAAAAATTTACCGAAGTATTTATGCAATATAATTTTCATGCTATTGCCCGTGTGCTGCAAGGGCATCTGTATGCAGAGCTGGGGGATGTTGTAAAAGCTGATGAGATATTTGAAGATGTTTATAGATTGCTTAAGGACGAAAGCATCTCTAGGGCATATGCCAAATATTTTGAATGGGATACTCCAGTGATAAAAACATACCATCATTGGCTAAAAGAGAAAAAGGTGAAAATATGAAAAAGTCTTATTACAAAAATCTGAAGTATTTGAATAATGTCTATACTAAAGCGGCACACAAGCATGGCGCGGGCAATAAAGCAGTGTTGTGGAATGACGAACAGACTCAATATTTCAGGTTTTCAGAGCTTGTGAGCAACCTGAATCTCAATGATAAGAGTAAGAAAATTCTGGATCTTGGATGCGGCAATGCCGAATTGTATAAGTTCTTGAATTTCGCGGGGTTTCGCGGGCACTATGTTGGATTCGATGTCAATAAGGCATTGGTAGGGCAGGCATTGCGGCGTTTCAAGGATATTGACGTGCGGGTCGTTGACATCATGAAAGATAGTCCGGTTGAGTGTTTCAACTATGTAGTAATGAGCGGAATATTTAATATTGGCATAGGGGAAGAAGGCGAATGGGTTTACCCATTTCTAAAAAAAGTCTTCAGAAGATGTACCGAAATAATGGCATTTAATATGATATCGACCCATGTAAACTACAGGGAAAAAACTATGTCTTATTTTGACCCATCAAAGGTACTTGCCTTCTGTATTAAAAACCTATCAAGAAGGGTTAGTGTAAGGCATCATAATCTACCCTATAATTTTACAGTTACTGTTTTTAGAGATGATGCCTGGGGCTCTGCTAATAAATAGTGCTTTTCAATGACACGATCGGTCTTAAGGTATGGATAGTTTAAAAATAGTAACGAATGAAAGCTCTGATTTCGTTTCGCTCTGGGGAGATTTCTGTCAGCTCAACAAGATGCCCGCCTTTCTCAGTATTATATGGCTCGAATTTTGCGAGAAGATCATGCGTGAAAACTTTCTGAGGAACATGTCTTTCATGGTAACCAAAGGTACATCCGTGGTTGCAATAGTCCCTATCTTGATGGAAAAAGGAATATACGGTAATCAGTTTTCGATTTCGAATGGATACCTACTGCCCTCGCCAGTCGTGAGCATTGAAGCGACGACTGATTTTCGCCGGGAAATTGAAAAGCACATTTTTTCCCATATCGCTGAGATGGCCCTTGCCGAAAATGTATGTTTGTACATGACGCTGATAGACCCCTTGTCCGCTATAGAACAAAAATATCAGCATAATTACTTGTTGGAACAAAATTTCCTCGACGTATCTTTACTTACAACCATAGTTGATCTGCGTGTGTCCGCGGAAATATTGTTTAGCAGATTGCGAAAAAGTTTTAAGCCGTTAATAAATAGAGAAATGAAGCGCTGCCAGATCGTCATGGTTGATCATAAAAGTGTCACTAAAGTGTTATTTGAGCATTTTCCCCGCTTGTATCATCTGGCAAGCGGCAGAAATGTGTATGCCGATTCGGAATGGGATATCTTATTTATGATGATTAAGCAGGACCTGGGGATGCTGGTTCTCGTGCAGCTGGGCAATGAAATTATCGGAGGAAGTTATTTTAACCACTCTAACGCAAAAGCCTATTATTCGCTCAGCGCCAATGACCCCAAATACGAGACTTCGAATTATAGCGGTCATATCGCGATCTGGAAGGCAATGGAATACTATAATCAAAGAGGTTTCGAGTGGCTCGAGCTTGGCTGGCAATTTTTCGGGCCGCAGCTTTTGGAGAACCCCAGTGAAAAGAACGTAAATATTTCTTTTTTTAAAAGAGGATTCGGAGGATGTTATTTTCCGATATATCGAGGCATTAAATTTTTTAACAATCAGACAAGAAAAGAATTCATAGAAAAAAATATCACTATTTGATAAAGCCCGGAAGGCTTAATTTATGCCTGTGAATAATGCCAATAAACCAGAAAAGCTGTTCATTGTAGAAATGATGCCGAATGCTGGCATGAAATTCGATGGAAATGTTGTTGCTCTTACACCGGAAGTGATTTTCGCTCTTTCATCACGAGGTATCCCGTTTACAATACCAGATGACTATTTCTCCATGGATTCCTATTGCGCACATTCAGAGACTAATTCTACAACATTTAACGATTGGATAGAATCGATTGATAATGAATTGTTTAATAAATTCAAAGCCCTCAGGTCGTTCAATATAAAGCCCGCTCGTTTATACGGGTACTATCTGCAACTATTGATAGACCCTTTTGTAGTGGCTACTTTAAGAATGAAAGCCATTATTAAAAACTTAAATCCGAAAGAAGTTGTATTTTGTTGTTGCAAGCAAAGAGAAGAGCCGGTTGACTACCAATTGTTTATTAAAGGATGCAGCATTGAGTCCATTCTTATACCATTTCTTTGTCAAAAGTACAAAATCGCATATACTGTAAAGAATGTTCCGAAGAGACGAAGCTTTAGATGCTTAATTAGGTCTGTGCTCAAATCAGCTCGGATCATTAAGAATAACTTAAAAAATTGCATATTATTGTTTTCAAGATCTTATCCGCGGAATTATCGGGCCTCAATGTTATTACTTGCGAAAACATGGGATATCGAAAGGATAGGGGCGTCTGCGCAAAAGAAAGGGTACAGATTAATTGGCGCCGTTCCAAAATATGATTTTAATGAGAACTTAGAAAAGCTGCCTCATTCTGATATAGCTATCTTAGAAAGTATTGGCAAGGTCTTTGACGATGTAGCCACCGAAAAAATTTCCGTTCTTTATACTGATCGCTTGAAGTATTTTTTTAATACTATTTGCCCTAACATAGAACTTTCAGTTAAGTATTATCTGGATATTTTTAAAAAACAAAAAATCAAGTTTGTTTTAACGCCCTATAAAAATAGGTTTGAAGATTTTTCCGTAATGGCTGCCGCAAATATCGCAAAAGACACCCTGGCTATTCAGATAGATCATGGTTATTCAGCGTTTGACTTAAATTGGTGGAAATACACGGAGCAGCCATGCAACTTATATATTGCGGTTACGGATGAGTTGAAACAATACCATGTTGATAAAGTTTTCAAGGAAACCAAAAATACGGAGATTAAACTTGCTGAGTCCTGGACAAAAAAATATCGCGATATTGAAAAGAATAGGACTGGTTGGAATGATAGAAAAACCGTTCTTTATATTCCCACAATAACAAGTCGAAACCTTGAAAGAAATGATGGCGCCGGATATTTCAATACCTGGTATTTTATGCATCAATCTAAACTTCTTAAATATTTTTATAGTGAGAGCAATTTTGATTTTGTTTGTAAGTACGCTCCTAATGACAGCGAGATCCTTGACCCAATATCAAGAATTATCAGGAACGCTGGATGGAAAAATATAGTTTATACCGATGGGGATCTATGCGAAAATATTAAAATGGCAGACTTAGCAGTACTAGATTATCCATCCACGCCTTTTCTCGAAGCAGCTCTTGCTGGAATACCCACAATTTGTCTTTATTACGAAAGATCCCCCATCAGAGTTTCTGCGAAGGAGTTTTTCGGAAAAATGCTCCAGCCATTTTTAACCACAGACGAGGCTATTGAAAAAATCCGGATGTTTTTAATGAATAATCCCGGCGATTATATCAGATCGTTTACACAAGGCGAAGAAGATATTTTTAAGATTATTCAAGAGAATGCGGATAGGATATTGGCGTTAAAATTAACGTAGGATGAAGCTAAATATATGTTTGCAAACTTAAAACAGATATTGATCGCACATGAAAAAAAAGAATTTTTACTGCTGACAGCATGCCTGGCGTTCCTTTCCTTGTCGGAGGTCTTTGGTATAGCGATCCTTATACCGTTGATCGGGATGTTCTTAAAACCCGATTTTATCTACACTTCAAAAGTTATGGGAGCTCTGTATCGTTTTAGCGGCTTATCGGATACGACCCATTTTTTAGTCATCTTGATGATAGTCGCAGTTGTTTTTTTCATATTAAAGTCCATCTATTCGGTTTTCATGCTTTATTGGCAGCAGAATTTTATCAGCAATATACATATTCGCCTGACTAAAGCGGTATTAAGCCATTATCTGTATAAGCCGTATGCATTTCATCTTATGAATAATTCTTCCGTTCTTTTTAAGAATATTATCGCTGAGGTTGGGCAGTTTACCTCCTCATTATTAGGGCCGATGCTCTCGTTGTACTCCGAATGCATAATCCTCGTTGGTATTTTTATATTTTTAGCATGCCTTTATCCTGTCATAACGTTGCTGATCGCGCTATCGATAGGCCTGTTCGTCGCAGGGTTCAATTTATTATTTAAGAAGAGATTGAAGGGCTATGCAGAAGAGAGGGCTTTATATTCAGAACAGATGTATAAGTCAGCATTGGAGTCGCTTAATGCGGTTAAAGAGATCAAGGTGTATGGCCGCCAGGAATTCTTTGTGAACAATTTCTGTCAGGCAGTCAAAAAGTACTGCAACGGTTTTATAAAATCTATGGTGGTGAGCGGCCTTCCGCGTAATTTCCTGGAAGTTGCGCTCTTCTCCGGGCTCACATTTAGTATCGTCGTCAGCGTCTGTACTCGTAAAGATTACACCGAGTTGATTCCTATGATGATGATAATTGGTGTGGCGGCCATGAAAATAATGCCGTCGATATCAAAGATATCCGCCAATATCAATAGCATGCACTATTCATTTAATTCTCTGGATATGGTAAGCGACATAATGAAGGATTGCAGGTTTTCGGAAGGCATCGCTGAACCGGCTGGAAGTCTGCATATAAATCGTGTTAGTGATGCTATTACATTGAAAAATATCAGCTTTTGTTATGAATCAGCAAAAGACCCTATATTCGAGAATATCACCATTAGCGTACCATTTCATAAAATTACCGGTATTGTCGGTGAGACCGGATCGGGGAAGAGCACCCTCATAGATATTATCATGGGATTACTGGTACCGTCAAAGGGCGACCTCTATTATCACGGGATCCTCATAGATCAAGCTACGGTAGGCGCGTACCGTCAAAATATAGGGTATGTTCCGCAGGTCATTTTTCTTCTGGATGACACTATAGCTGCCAACATCGCTTTCGGTATCCCGCATGAGAAAATAGACCGCCGGAGGGTGGAAGAAGTGGCTAAGGTGGCGCAACTCGACTCTTTTATCAAAGAATTGCCTCGCGGCCTTGATTCGAACATAGGGGAGCGGGGAGTGAGAATATCCGGCGGACAGAGACAGAGGATGGGCATCGCCAGGGCCCTCTATCGCAATCCGGATATTCTCGTGCTTGACGAAGCGACGTCTGCGCTGGATGCCCAGACGGAGTCCGGGGTGTATGCTGCCTTAAAGAGCGCGGATCGGGAGCTCACCATTATTCTTGTAACGCATCGTGTCAGCTCGCTCGAAAAGTCTGATCTCATATATGTGATCGATTCGGGTAGTATTGTAGATAAGGGAGCATATCGAGAGCTTATTGAGCGGTGTGCGGCATTTAAGCAGATAGCCCGACAAAAAACACTTTCGACTTTAAAGGAAAGGATGGAGAGTGGCGCTTAATAAGGATGTCGTGATCTAAGCGAACGCAAAATATTGAAGTGACCAGCGCATGCAATCTCAAGTGCCATTGAAAAAATCCAGCAGATCAGACATTGGAAAGGGTTGCAGGTCCAGAGAATTGCATAATACATGGTTTTTTCCAGAGAAAAGGATATGAGATGCGAAATATAATAATTCTATGTTCACCTACTTCGGAAGACTTCCGTAAGAATATTCCTACTAATAGAGGATGTTTTTTCCCGCCCCTTGGATTGTTATTGGTTGCGCAGGCTCTTAAAAGCGCCGGGTATGAAGTAAGGTTTTACGATGGTAACTATATAGTCAATTACAAACAAGATATAGCTAAGTATTTATCCGACAACAAAGATGAAATCCTTTTTTTTGGATTCTATCTTGCTTTACTTCAAATTGGAGACTGCATTGAAATTGCAAAAATGGTTAAGGCTATCAATAAAAACATACCTATTGTTGTAGGCGGGGCATTCGGCGAGGCATTTCCTAATGTGGTAATGAATAGCGGCATGATAGACGTGTGCTGCACCGGGGATGGGGCAAGGGCAGCCCAACAGCTTGCCGGTTGTCTGGCTAACAATAAAAGGCTTCACGATCTCCCGAATATCGCTTTTATGGATGGCGATAAAATTATCACTAATGCCCGAAGCCAGAGGGACAATTTAGATGAACACAATAAAATATACTATGAAAATTTTATCGATCTTGAATCATACGTTAATAAATTTGCCATTTATCTTCCCAAAGATTACGACATTTCTATCAAAAGAGCCATTCCAATTTTAACCGGACTGGGGTGCTCGTATAAATGCTCATTTTGTGAAAATGCATTACTGGGCCATAAGCATATAAGCCTTTGCGCAGAAAATATCGTAGACCAGATTGTTTATTATCATGAGAAATATGATATTGACGCGTTCGCTTTCTTTGACGAGGATTTTTTTATCGATAAGCAAAGATCTTATAAGCTCATAGAGCTTCTGGGCAAAAAAAATCTAAAAATTAAATGGGGAACCCAGTGCAGGGCAAATTATTTTAATGAACAATACATCAATAAAAAGATGCTCAAGGAATTAGCGGAAGTTGGCTGCTCCAGGTTGTGCATAGGGGTCGAAAGCGGTTCGCCCAGAATGCTGGATATAATAAAGAAGCAGATAAAACCTGAGCAGGTTATCAGAGCCGCAGAATATGGAAAGGACTCGCCTATTTATTTCAGCTATTCTTTTATCGTCAATCTACCGGATGAGACACGAGAGGAATTTTGCATGACTTTTGACCTGATCGATAAAATAACAGCCATTAAAAAGAATAGTTTTGTATCGGCGATCCACCGCTATATCGCTTATCCTGGGACGCCCCTTTCCATAGAAGCCGAAAATAAATGTGGTTACAAAATCGAGAATGAGTTCAGCTTTAGCCGATTTGGGGAGATATCATTAAAGGAATATAATGACTTGATAAATTTTCAGAATATAGATTGGTATCGTGAATGCAAGCTGTTTCACTACGAAATGCAATTCAGGTCTTTTCAAGCCTCGAGTCTTATAAAGTCTGCGTACTATTTTGTATTCAAAATGATCGGCTTGATAAGGAAGAGACTTAACTTTTATCATTTACCTATCGAGATATATCTAATAGAGCAGATAAAGTTAATATTAACGGAATTGAGAAAAAAACGTCGAATTAGCGTGAAGGCGGGCTAACGTAGAATTATGCGCGATTTCTCGAAAGTGATTTCTTTTTAATTGAATGAGCTGAAAAATTGATAGCGACGGAAATGAGGCTTTTACCAAACTTTCAGATAAGAGGAATAAATAAAATGGCCGGAAATACAGACATCCTGTTCGTCTACACCAACATTAACGGTTTTCATTCCGATACGTACAGTTTCGGGGTAGGGTACCTGTCCAGCGTCTTGAAAGAGAACGGCTTTAAAACCGCGCTTGTTGTTGTGAAAACGAAAAGGGATTATAGCAATGTCTTGAAAGCTATTTCGGAGTATAAGCCAAAGGTAGTCGGATTTACGGCCGTTTCTTCGCAGTTCGTGTTTATTTCCGACCTATCCAGGATGATCAAAAGTATGCATGACTGCATTGCGGTATGTGGAGGAGTTCATCCGACCATCTTTCCAGATTGTATAAAGTACGCACCTTACCTGGATGGGATCTTTAGAGGAGAATGCGAATCTTCATTTTTGGATTTCACCTCTCTGGTTGTAAGCGGGAAGGATCACAAAGATGTCGATAACTTTTGTTATTTGGATAACGGAAGGCTGGTAATGAATAAGTTAAGGCCAAGAATATTAAACATAGAAACGTTGCCTTTTCCCGATAGGGATATGTATGACTACCAGTCCATTATCGATGCGAATGGCGGCACGGCGACGATAATGGCTAGTCGGGGCTGCCCGTTCAGCTGCACGTATTGCTGTAATCACGCGATCGCTCGCGTTTATGGCGAAGAACGGAACGTCATAAGGCATAACAGCGTTGAGAAGAGCCTCGCTGAGATAGACATTCTCAGATCGAAATATAGATTTGACAAACTCTGGTATATTGACGATCTTTTCGTATTTAACAGGCAATGGCTCGATCGGTTCCTGTTTGAATATAAAAAGAAGTTCAGCATACCGTTCATGTGCCAGATAAGGCCCAACGCCTGCTCCAGGGATATGCTATTTAATCTTAAGGATGCCGGTTGCTTCAGGATATTTGTGGCTATAGAGTCAGCAAACGATTATATCAGGAATACCGTGATGAAAAGGAACATTACCAAACAACAGATCGAAGACACCTTTGTCTGGGCAAAAGAGGCGGGGCTTGAGACGTTGTCGTCGAATATCATAGGCGTTCCCGGAGAGACTGAAGAGACGGTGATGGAGGCCGTAGATTTTAACAGACGGATGAACCCGACCGCAGTAGGCATTAACATATTCAGTCCATACGAGGGAACCGTGCTTGGGGATTATTGCCATAAGAGTGGCTTTGTAAGGAACGTCGATGCGCGATTGTTTTCAGACAGAAAGCAATCGATGCTATCGCTGCCTACCATAAAGAATGATACCCTTATGCGGCTGTTCGACAGCTTTAACTACCTGGTGTATAAAGAGATAGACCCGGTAAGGGCGAGACAGATTCTCATTAATAGATATTTTAAGAAGCTGGAAAATGTTTTCTTATTGGGAGCGCTATTCAGAATACTGAGAAAGGTAAGGAAGGTTAAGATCACCTGCGAAAAGATTTTGTTGAGAGCCCGATAGAGATGAAGAAAAAAGTCATATTGATAAATCTGCCTCCTACGTCGCGATATGATTATAGCGCTGCGGGCACGCTGTATCCGGCTACCGGGCTATTGGCTGTAGGAACGATCCTTAAAGGGCTTGACATCGACGTCCGCCTTGTGGACGGCGCGATACGGAGCGATTACGCAGAAGAAGCGCTTGGTCTTATTGGTGATGATGTTTTAATGGTCGGTTTTTCGGTGATGACCAGCCAGGTGCCAATGGCTCTATACATGTCACGGCTGATAAAGGAGAAACGGCCTGTCGTGCCGATTGTGTGGGGAGGGATACACCCGATACTTTTTCCGGAGCAGACCGTCAAGAGCGACTATGTGGATATTGTGGTAACCGGAGAGGGGCACAGGGCGACCATGGAGCTGGTCGATCACCTGTTGGGTAGGATGGATATTGACAGGATAAAAGGAATAGGATTCAAGGATGTGTCGGGCGAAGCCGTTTTGACCGGGCAGGGAGAAAGCGACGATATAAATGCCCTCCCCCATTTTGATTACAGCATTCTGGGCGATAGCGAAATATATCTGGGATCCAGGAGCGTTTACAGTAGAGAGATAGCTGTGGATAACGGTGAAAAGGTGAGAATAATGCCGGTACTTACCGGCCTCGGCTGCTGCTATAAATGCCAATTTTGCATAAATGTTTTTCTGAAAAGAAAATATCGTTTCAGGCCGGCCTCATCCATCATCGGTGAGATAAAGAAACTGCAGCGACGATACAGGGCCAATGCGTTCATTTTTTACGATGAGGATTTTCTGATAAGCAAACAAAGGCTTCTTGAGTTCCTGGACTTGATTGAAAAGGAAGGCCTGAAATTTTATTGGAGGATATGGGCCCGCGTAAATTATTTTAGAGAAAATTATCTAACGAAAGACCTGATCCTTAGGATGGAAAAAACTGGCCTTAGATCTATCGTTATGGGAGCCGAAAGCGGCTCTCAAAAGGTGCTTGACCTTATCGAAAAAGGAATAAAAGTTGATAGTATACCTTATTCAGCGCGGCTGCTTAACGGCACCAAAATCACGCCGAGATATTCTTTTATCGTAGGTATTAATGGAGAGAATAAGGACGATACGCTTAAGACATATAAGCTTTGCGGAGACATTATGGATATCAATCGGAGAGTCGATATAGCAGGACCGTTTATATTCAGGTATTATCCGGGCTCACCAATATTTGACAAAATTGTCGAGAGTTACAACATCGAAATACCCCGAAGGCTCGAGGATTGGAGAGGCGCCCTCTCCAATGAGGGATTTTTGAGGATGGACAAGATGCCGTGGCTTTGGCCGGGTTTCACGGGAACAGTGGTTTTTCTCAATGATGAACTGCAATTATTATCGAGGTTTCAAGGTGTAGGAGGTATCTTTGGGGGATTGGTGAAGCGTTATTTACGCTGGAGAATAAAGAGTTCGTGCCAGATATTTCCTGTAGAGATCTATGTCTTCAATTTTATGAGAGCGGTCTACCATAAATATTCTAATTTTAAGGCGCGCCAGCGCGGTGGCCCAGCCAGAGAAGGAGTAGTATGAATAAGAAAAGCTTGAAAGAAAGATTGAAGAACGGCGAAACGGTTTTTGGCACCTGGAGTAACATCCCATCAGCATCTCTAGTGAACGCGATATGTTCAAGCGGCATCGACTTCATAGTCATAGACGCCGAACACGGACCAACGGAAATGGAGAAGGCGGAGGACCTTTTGAGGGCGGCCGAAGTCGCGGGAGCATCGTCGTTCATCCGGGTTTCTGCCGGATCACCGCATCTAATATTGAGAGCGCTCGATATAGGCGCGTACGGTGTCCATGTTCCTCACGTATCTACGAAGGAAGACGCGCTTGCGATCGTCAAGGCGTCGAAGTATTATCCGGAAGGCGATAGAGGGTAT
>Ga0209668_10000481_pt1 | contig 16382 bp, 16 predicted proteins | sample FrelakmetPLP11PL_FD_187150 | JGI IMG/M metagenome (GOLD analysis project Ga0209668, IMG submission 187150) | Freshwater lake sediment microbial communities from the University of Notre Dame, USA, for methane emissions studies - PLP11 PL (SPAdes)... | ecosystem: Environmental > Aquatic >... | reverse complement strand
ACAGTTGCAATATCTGCCATTCCCATAGGCATGCCAGGATGGCCTGAATTGGCTTTTTCTACGGCATCTATGCTTAAAAATCGAATGGCATCCGCATATTTTTTTTGGTAAGACATCAAAGGTTTTCCTATTTACCCATAATCAGGAATATTTAAAAAATTCGATTCAAATAAATTAAAAAACATCACTCACGATCGCATGCGCAATAATAATAGAGGAGGACAGGATCAGCAAACTTAATAAACTTTTTCCGCCCGTTACTCGATATCGTCCATCGATTTGTTGACAATATCGTCCAGACCAAGCCATCAATGCCGGAAGCAAAGCTAATAAGACGGCACACCATATGCCAGCATAATTTAATGCCAACATAAATGAAGCAGGGTAAAATAAAACAATCATTAAAGGAGGTAAAAAAGTAAGTAGATAGACAATAAATTTATTTTTTTCAGTATGGGTTAAGCTTAACCCATCCATTAAAAAATCAGATAAACTAATACCTACACCTAAAAAAGAAGTTGCTAAACAAATGGATGTGAAAATCCAAGCAAATAAAGTAATGCTTTTTTTATTTAATAAATGACTCAATGTATTGGTTAAATAACTAGTGGATTGGCTAGATTGCGCAATAGCAAAAAGCTTATTGATAGGGATAACTCCCATAATGGCTGCATTCCAAAAAATATAACAGATAAGCGGAATTAAACTACCTAGAATAATGACGCGACGTAATTGTTTAACGTTACTATGGAAATAACTGCGTAAACTTGGGATAATCGCGGCAAAGCCAAATGATGTAATGAGGATAGTAAGACTATTGGGTAAATAATGTATATTTCCCTGTCCTAGCTGCTTGGCGGATATAAAAGGAAATAGAAATAATATTAGGAGAAAAAAGATAAGTAATTTTCCTCCCATTAGAATGCGATTCATTAAATCAACTGAACGCATGCCTTTATAAACAATAGGGCCTAAGATAAGTACAAATAAGATGGCTGTAGCGAATACAGAAAACTGAATATCAATTTTTTGTAAGATTCCTTGTAAAAAATCTGAACCTCCAGCGATATAAGCGGCTAGTAAAGTATAGAGTAATAATAAATAACATAACCAGGCTATGACCTCGCCTGGAGCTCCTAAAGTAGCTCGTGCCATGGAAATTAAATGGCTATTAGGGGGGAACCAAAGGTTTACTTCTAAAATAAGCAAACCACCGGCTAGCATAATACCCCAACAAGCAATCAAAAAAAGCGATGAATTTAAAAAGCCAGCTTGGGCGGTGGCAAGAGGAACAGCTAACATTCCACCGCCTATTGCATTACCAGTAATTAATAAAATACCACCCAATTGTTTAATATTCATAGGATACTTAGTTAATGAGGCTTAAAATAATAATAAATAAGGCAATTATTATTAAACTAATTAATAAAGGCTTTCCTCCAGTAACTTGATAGCCTGAAGCACATTTTTTGATATATCGTCCACTCCAGACCATCATAGCAGGAAGCAGAATTAATAGAATGGCACAAAGTACCCCCGCATAAGATAAAGCCAGGATGAAAGCATGAGGATAACGGTTGGCAATGAGTAAGGGAGGAAAAAAAGTGACGGCATAAAGAAGTAACTTTTTTAAACCTTTTTTTTCAATTTGCAATCCATCACTGAAAAAATCAAATAAGCTTAAAGCGACACCTAAAAAAGAGGTAGCAAAACATATTGATGTAAATATTTTTGCTAAAAAATTAATTAACTTGTTATCAAGTAAATGACTTAAAGCGGCCATTAAATTGCTAGTGGAATGGCCTGAATGATACATGAATATTAAACCTGAGTCCCCATGTGCGGGGATGGAGCCCATAATGGTTAATTCCCATAAAATGTAACAGAGTAAGGGAATTAAGCTACCAATGAGAATAGCTTTGCGTAACATAAACAAATCATTAGTAAAATAGCTACGTAAGCTGGGGACTATTATCGCAAAACCAAATGAGGTCATAATGACCGTTGTGCTGCCTAAAATAATGCTAAGCCGATAAGTATTTTCCAAGCTTAATAAGTAATGAATAGAAATAAATGGAAAAATACAAATCACTAACAAAATAAAGGTTAATAACTTACTAAACATTAAACTCCTATTAACATAATCCACTGAGCCTAATCCTTTGTAAACGATGAGACTTAATAATCCTGCAAATAAAAGAGCGGAAAGTTTTGCTGGTAGGTTGATATGAAACGTTAATAAAAGATGTTGTAAGAAATCACTACCACCGGCAATATAAGCGGCTAATAAAGCATAGAGCAATAAAAGATAGCTAAACCATGCGACGATCTGGCCAAATCTACCTAAAGTTGTTTTAGCCATACTAATTAAATTGCTATTTACACTATGCCAAAGATTAACTTCTAAAATAAGCAATGCAGCAGCGGTCATTATTGCCCAGCACGTCACTAAAAAAAATAGGGCATTGATAAAACCTAATTGTGCAGTAGCAATAGGTAGAGCTAACATGCCTCCACCGATGCTAGTGCCTACGATAAGTAATATTCCGCCGATAAGTTTATGCATGTTTATTTTTAATAGAGATAAGGTTCACCTTGCGGCCTTGTTTTAAACCGCCGATGTATCCAGAGATACTGTTCTGGATGAGCACGGACAGCTTGTTCTAGCAATTGATTAAAACACAGCATATCTTGGTAATCATTGCCTTGGGCAAAATTTTCTAAAATGGGTCCGATAGTAATTTGATAGCCTTCACCTTTTGGAAGACGATGATAAAATAAAGTGACAACAGTTGCGCCAGTTCGACTTGCATAGCGACTAGGGGTTGAGATGGTTGCAGTAGAAATGTTAAAAAATGGCGAAAAAATGCTGTGTGTAGGACCATAATCTTGATCAGCCGCATACCAAATTGCTTTGTTTTGTTTCAAAGTTTTAATAATTTGGCGGATTGCATGACGATGTATAGGCTGCATCCATTTAAATTGACGATGTTGTTTTAGTAATCTATCGATGACTTGATTTTTTTGTTCGCGATAAACCACATACATTGGAAAAATACTAGAAAACAGGCGGCCACAAATATCCAGCGATGTAAAATGACCACTTAAAATAAGCACCCCTTTTTTTCTGGATATAGCCTCTTGCAGATGTTCTAAGCCATCTACATGAATGAGCGAATCAATTTTGTGATCAGGCATCCACCAAGCCATAGCCGATTCGATGAGCCCCATTCCTAAAGATTGAAATTGTTTTTTAAGTAAGTTTGTTCGTTCTTTGTTGGATAACTCAGGAAAGCAAAGTTTCAGATTAATTTCTCCGATATGCCGAAATCTTTTCAATAAATAATAGGAGATACGCCCTAAATTTTTACCAAATTGTAGTTGTAATCGGTAAGATAGTTTTGTGATGAGATATAAAATTCCTAAACTTAACCACGTAGGCCAATAGCGAGGGTGTAACAGATCTAAAAATTTATTTTTCATTAGATAATAATAATCGATTTATTATTTGTTTTTTTATTAAATGTTGTTGAATAATTTCGTCAATATCATGTTGTGTTTCGTAGTGATACCAGGTGCTTTCAGGATAAATCACCAATACAGGGCCCAAACTACAACGCCCTAGGCATCCAGAATGGCTTACTCGAATTTTTTGCGGTTGATTTTTTATCAGTAGTTTTAGGTTTGCTTTTAAATAGTCTAATAAGGGTTTAGCCCCACGTTTCGCACAACAATCCTTATTATTTTCTCGTAGATTAGTGCATAAAAAGATATGATGTTGATAATAGGACATAAATTTTTTTGTAGCAAAAATAAGAAAGTTTTTACTCTACCAGAAAAAAATAAGTATCTCTATTAAGCAGCTGATTTACAGACATTAAAGATTAGGGCTCAAGCTTAAAAAGCGGGATCGAAATCATAAAACTGATCAAATGCGTCTTTTTGAGTTAAACTAATAGTTTAAAATAGGAAGGGAGTAACTTATGTCAAATATTATACGGCACCGATCACCTTCTTTATTACACCAATTACACCGTCTGTCACAAGAGTGGGATCAACTCTTTGACCCCAGTCATCAACTCATTGAAGATAGTTCCATGGTTGAAACGAGCCATTGGGCGCCTGCCGTGGATATCAAAGAAGAACCTACTCGCTTTGTGCTCTTTGCAGATATTCCAGGGGTTGATCCAAAAGATATAGAAATTTCTATGGAAAGTGGTATTTTGACAATTAAGGGTGAAAGAGTGGCGACTCATACCGAAGAGAAGGAAGGGTATACACGAATTGAGCGATCAAAAGGTAGTTTTTACCGCCGCTTTGCTTTGCCTGATACTGCAGACGCCGATAAGATAACTGCTGAAGGAAAACAGGGCGTACTTAGAATCATTATCCCTAAAAGTGAAAAGGCAGCGGCTAAAAAAATAAAGGTGGAGGATAAAAAAGATTAATTTTTTATCGCCAACTATGAATTAGGTAAAGAATTCGTGTATAAGCTAATAATCTCTTAGGGAGTTATACTTAATATTGTAGAACATGTTATACGTAAGGCGGGGAGAATGAATTTCTCAAACCATGGATTTCTTTTTAACCAAATATTATTGCGTGGTGATGGATGTGGTAGTGGAAAATAGGTGGGTAAATAATCTGCGAAAGAAGCGACGGTTTGGTTAAATTTGTTTTAGCCTGTTTACCTAAATAATGTTGTTGTGCATACTGGCCAATTAGTAAGGTCAGTTGAATGTTCGGCAGACCAGCTAAAAGTTTAGCTAACCATAAGCTTGCACATTCTTTTCGCGGAGGTAAATCGCCTGAAGGGCCCGTCCCAGGATAACAGAAACCCATGGGAATGATGGCAATTTGATTAATATCATAAAATGTTTTTTTATCGAGATTTGTCCAATGCCGTAAACGATCCCCGCTAGGATCGTTCCAAGGAATTCCCGTGTTATGTACGCGAATTCCTGGTGCTTGACCAACGATAAGTAAACGACTTAGATGATGTGCTTGTAATACAGGTCTGGGGTTTAAAGGTAAGTGATTGGCACAGAGTCGACATTCACGAATGTTTTTGATTAGAGGTAAAAGTTTATTCATAACAGGATGGAGGTTCTACTTGCCAAATGGGTATTACACCCACTAAAGTAAGCGCTGAAATAGGCTGCTTTATTTAATAGGTAGGATCTATGGAGTATAAAGAAACAGAGGCTTTATTAGAAGAAGATGATGGTGATGGAAGTAGTGATACTGAATTATCACCTGACATCTTAGACATTGAAGATGAAGAATTAGATACATGGCCTGAAGAATTGGCCTTAGATGCATTGAATAAGAAAACAAAAGTCTCGCCCGTTCGGTTTTCACTTGAAAAGCGCCGAGCTATTGAAGATTATTTAGAGCAACGACGATTACGTGAAGAATTCGATTATGAGTTTGAAAATGAACCTTCATCAGAAACTTCAGATGCAACAAAAAGTGAGTAGCTATGCACTTTAAGTTTTTGGATTTTGAACAGCCTATCGCAGAGCTCGGAGCCAAAATAGAAGAGCTACGTAAGTTAGGTAACGATGCCGAGCTTAATGTCAATGAAGAAATTAAACGCTTAGAGCAAAAAAAAATAGAATTAACCGAGTCTATTTTTCAGTCATTAAATGCCTGGCAAATAGTTCAGTTAGCGCGACATCCACAAAGACCCTATTTTTCGGATTACGTCAATAGAATTTTTTCTGATTTTGATGAGCTACATGGAGATAGAGAGTTTTCAGATGATTCTTCAATTATCGGTGGCGTGGCTAATTTAGCGGAACAACCCGTCGTTATTATTGGTCAACAGAAGGGTCGCTCCACGAATGAAAAAGTCCAACGTAATTTTGGAATGCCTAAGCCAGAAGGTTATCGTAAAACAATGCGGTTAATGGAATTAGCGGAGCGATTTAAATTACCTATTTTGACCTTTATTGATACCCCAGGAGCTTATCCTGGAATTGACGCCGAAGAACGTAACCAAAGTGGTGCAATTGCACAAAACTTACAGCGGATGTCTCAGCTGAAGACGCCTATTATTTCTACCATAATTGGAGAAGGTGGGTCAGGCGGGGCTTTAGCTATTGGAGTCGCCGATCGAATTTTAATGTTGCAATACAGTGTTTATTCAGTTATTTCACCAGAGGGATGTGCTTCTATTCTATGGAAAAGTGCTGAAAAAGCTTCTGAGGCGGCGGAAGCGATGGCTATGAATGCCGATCGTTTATATGAACTCAAACTGATAGATGCAGTGATTCAAGAACCTTTAGGTGGCGCTCATACTGATTTTGATGAGATGGCTAATCGACTAAAGGATGAACTTGTTAAACAACTAACACAGCTCCAGTATTTTTCTATGGAAAAATTACTCGAACTGCGTTTTAGCAAAATTTTAGCTGTAGGTACTTAGCTCTGAGATAAATCTAGTTTCTATTAATTGATTAAAATAATGAAACTTTTATATATTGAAGTAATAGCGTTTCTATCGGGTATAGTCAATATTTATCTTTTAACTCGCTGTAGTTTATGGAATTGGTTTTTCGGAATCATTACGGTTTCTTTATATGCCATCATTTTTTTTCGTACCAAGTTGTATGCCGATATGGGTCTACAGGGAGTTTTTTTAATTTTTCAGTTTTATGGACTTTATCAATGGTGTTATGGTAATCGTGGAAAGAAACCCATAGCGATGCAAATAATGCATTATTCTACGGGTTTGTCTTTAGTGCTAGCCGCGATTGTTTTATTTGCCAGTATTAGTTTTATTCTAAAACACAATACCGATTCTACGACTATTTATGCCGATACCACGATTACTACGTTAAGCTTGATTGCTCAATGGATGATGAGTAAGAAATATTTACATCATTGGGTTTTATGGATAGTGATTGATTTTATTTCTATAGGTTTGTATATCAGCAAAAACTTATATTTAACCTCCCTACTTTATTCAGTATTTCTTCTGCTGTGTATCAAGGGCTATTATCGATGGAGAGAAACTTTAATTAACTCGATATTGCCTCATTCCATCGCGGTTAAATCTGGCTAAAATCATCCTTGAGCCCACTTTTTTCATATTGGTTTAATTACTCTCGAACTTAGACTTTACAGATCCTAGGCAAATTTTGTAAGGTTAACTTATGTTTACGCACGAAAAACTCCAATTTTTATTAAAACAATACCCTGCATCTATTTGTTTTTGGATAGCCTATAGCGGCGGCTTGGATTCGCAAGTTTTACTCTATGCATTAAATCGCTTATTACCCACAAAACGTTTACGAGTTATTCATATCAATCATGGTTGGCATGTTGACTCAATAAAATGGGCGAATGTTTGCCGGCATACTTGTGAAAAACTAGGTGTTTATTGTGAAATCATCCCTGTGGATACGCATCCTAAATCAGGTGAAAGCCCAGAGGCATACGCCCGAGAAGTTCGCTATAGTGCTATAGCAAAAAGAATTCGACCAGGAGACTTTTTATTGACGGCTCATCACCGTAATGATCAAGCAGAAACTTTATTATTACAATTAGTTCGTGGCTCAGGTCTTAAAGGTTTAGTGAGTATGCCATTTTGTCAGAGGTTTGCAAAAGGTTATCTAATACGACCTTTGCTAGATTTTACCCGTACAGAACTTTATGAGTACGCTCAAAAGCATCATTTAACTTGGATAGAAGATGATAGCAATAGAGATTTACGTTTTAATCGTAATTTTATTCGTCATCAAGTGCTACCAGTTATTCAGCAACGTTGGCCTCAAGCAGACAAAACTATCGCAAGAGCCGCTGCAAATTTGGCAGAAGCGCATTCTCTGCTTGATGAGGTAGCCCACCAAGATTGGAGTATGGTTCAAGGGTCTGCACCTAATGTATTAATTATTTCTAGTTTGATGAAGTTAAGTGCTATACGTCGAAGTAATCTTTTGCGTTATTGGTTGCAGCAGTTACATTTTTCTTTACCTAGCCAAAAGCAATTAAAACAAATTGATATTTTACTAAAAAGTAGAGTGGATGCATCTCCTCAAGTTAATTGGAAAAATATTCAGTTACGTCGATACCGTGATAGTTTATATGTCTTAACTTTACTAGAAAAACGAAAAAATTTTATTTTTCAAGGTGTTACTCCATGGGAGTTGAGTCAGACACTGATATTACCAACATTAGATCAACTAACTACAAGGCAAGTTTTAGGGGTAGGATTGAACTATTCTTTACTCATAGAAGGACAAGTCGATGTGACTTTTCGGCAAGGAGGAGAACGGTTCTATGCAAGCAATCGTCAAGGTTCCCATCCGTTGAAAAAATTATTTCAAGAATGGGGAGTTCCTCCTTGGGAGCGTAATAGGGTGCCTTTAATTTACTATCGAAAGGAATTAATTGCTGTGGCTGGATATGGTATAAATCCTCATTTTGCAGCAAAGCAAAATGAGTTGGGTTTCGTTATTGAACTGATTCCAAAATCTTCTGACACAGCATGACCAAAATTGTCTAAAGGCGTAAACAAAGCAACAAGTATTCTATACTTCTAATGAATTGATCAGTGATTAAAATAATCAATTTGAACTAAAAGCTTCTTATTTAATCACTACAAATCTAAAGCCACCGCTGGATAATACGTTAACTAAAAGTTCGTGTTTACTTTGCTTAGCGATATCTTGTAGTTGAGCAACATTAGTTACAGCTATTTGATTAGCCGAGGTTATGACGTTTCCAGGACGGATACCGGCATGCCAGGCCATACTATTTTCATCGGTATCAACGACTTCTACACCGATCAAATGACCTTGACCTGTAATCGTTTGATTTAAGTCACGTAACACTAATCCATAGAGAAAGGGGTTATTATGTTCAGCGACTTTTTTAGAATCTTTAGGATCAGTCAAGTTTATTACTGTATTGATAGTTTTTCCTTTGCGCAATAGCTTGATAGTAATTTTATCTCCAACTCTAAGCATCCCGACGATATTTTTTACTTGTCCACCGTTATGGATGGGTGTACCGTTAATTGATTGAATGATATCACCGGTTTGAATGCCTGCTTTTTCAGCGGGTGAGTAATTAGGAACTTGAGAGACTAATGCACCGTTGGTGTCAGGCGAAATATGCAATGCGGTAGCTAATGCGGGTGTTAAATCTTGTACTAGAACACCCATTAAGCCTCGTTTTACCGAACCATATTCAGCTAATTGTTTCATAACGCCATGCGCCATGTTAATAGGTATAGCAAAACCAATCCCAATATTTCCTGGATTTGAGCCTGGCGCCAATATGGCCGTATTAATACCCATTAATTGGCCTTGTAAATTAATTAAAGCACCACCCGAGTTTCCTGGATTAATGGGAGCATCCGTCTGGATAAAATTCTCATAACCCTCTATTCCTAATCCTGTGCGCTGTAATGCGCTAACTATACCTGAAGTGACTGTTTGATTGAGGCCGAAAGGATTACCAATAGCGGCTACAAAATCACCTACTTTTAAATTATCAGAATTTCCTAGAGGAATAGCCGTTAGATGATCAGGGGTGATGGTAAGTAAAGCGATATCAGAAGCAGGATCTGATCCTTTAAGTGTTGCTTTAAAAACGCGACCATCACTTAAAGTAACGGTGATGGTTTTAGCCTCGCGAATAACATGTGCATTAGTTAAAATATAGCCTGCTTTTGCGTCTACAATAACGCCTGAACCCATGCTTTCAAAATGCCGTGGATAAGGACGCCCTGGTACAGGAGGGGGTAATTGATTAGGAGGAATATCTCCTTGAACAGAAACATTCACGACTGCTGGGAGTATAGGTTGTAACATCTGAGAGATGCTATTCTTGTTTATTTGATGAGCTAAGCTAAAGGGCCAGCCTGCGTAGCTTAAGGGGCAAAAGCCAATTATAAGTAAAGAACTGAATAATAATTGGTATAATAATTTTTTCATAGATTTGCGATGTCAAATGAGTAGCCGCTAAGCTTAACGTATTTTTTGGTTTTGTTGCAATTATCGATTATTATACACTCTAAAGGTTATTTAATGCGCGATTATTCTTTTTGGGATCAATTAATTTTACAGTTTGATGAAGCTTTAGGATCCATACCACTGCTCTCTGCGGCTACTCGGCCTAATCCGGCTGAAAATTTATTGATACAAGATAATGTTTTAAGTAAAAAAGAAAATCAACTTTCAGGCAGCTTGATGCGGATAAATCATGTAGGTGAAGTTTGTGCCCAAGCGCTCTATACCGGGCAAGCATTGACTGCCCGTTCCAAGATCATTAAACAAAAATTAAAAAAAGCGGCCGGAGAGGAGGTCGATCACCTCAATTGGTGCCGGCAGCGTATCCATGAATTAGATACCCATGTTAGTTATTTGAATCCATTTTGGTATATCAGTGCTTTGTTAATGGGTTTGATTGCCGGCTTGTGGGGCGATAGGGTAAGCTTGGGGTTTTTAGCTGAAACAGAACATCAAGTAGAAAGGCATTTGTATAAGCATTTACAGAAACTGCCATTACAGGATAAAAAAAGTCGGATTATTGTCGAGCAAATGCGCAAAGAGGAACTAGAACATGCCCTGACAGCTGAGTATGCTGGAGCTATTCCCTTACCGATTGTAATTCAATGGAGTATGCAAGGGTTGGCTAAATTTATGTCTATAATCGCGTATCGAATTTGATTCTAACTTCGGAAAAATGGTGAATTTTCTGCAAACACTCTTTAGAGCTTTATTACAATTTTGTATACTGAAAGCATTAATTATTCTTGTAGTAACAGCTATTCTTTGTTTCTTACTGCCTATTTTCTATCAAAAATACCAGCGACGTTTAAACAGTAAATCACCTATTTTAAGCGTTGCATTACTAGAGTCTATTTATAAACCCTTAATGGTATTGATTGCTATTATGGGCATAATCTATGCGTTGGAATCACTGTGTATCGCTTGGAAAGGGTTGAGTGTTGAGCAATTACATTTAATTCGAAATTTAACTTTCACAGGTTTATTTGCATGGTTTTTATGGCGTTTTGTTTCTGTTGCAAAAGAAGCTTTTCTGCAAACTTATAAAAATAAAACTCCGAATAAAGCCATTGATAAAACCCTAGTTCATGGCTTGAGTCAGATTGCGAAGCTATCCATTATTATTTTAACTGCTTTATCTGTATTTCAAATTTTTGGCTTTAGTATGGCGGGGATCTTAGCTTTTGGTGGTATGGGAGGAGTCGTCATAGGATTTGCCGCTAAAGATCTTTTGGCCAACTTATTTGGTAGTTTTATGTTGTTTTTAGATAGGCCTTTTGTGATAGGCGATCAAATCAGCTTACCGGCACTTAAAGTGGAAGGCGCCGTCGAAGAAATAGGTTGGCGAGTTTGCAGGTTACGAACCCCTGATTGTCGGCCTGTGTATATTCCAAATGCTTTATTTTTAAATTTAGTGGTCGAAAATCGATCAAGAATAAAATTTAGAAGATTTTATTGTCGAATTAGCTTACGTTACCAGGATTTAATGAAAGTTCCAGCTATTTTAGAGGATATGCAGTCAATATTAAAAGACAATACAGCTATTGATAAAAATAGGTCCATTACCGTAAACCTTAGTGAATTGGGTAATACTTCTCTTAATTTAGTAGTGATAGCCTATACCGATATTGTTAGTGGCGCAGATTTTTTAAAGCTTCAACAAGCATTATTTTTAGAATTGTTAGCCTGTATTCAGCAGCACGGCGCTGAATGGTCTTTTCCTAGTCATAATGTTTATTTAAACAAAGAAGGTAATCAGTTGCTTAGTTCTCAAAGTCAAAATGATAAAAACAATTAAACTAAGTTATTTGGCTAAATGAAATTAAAACTTAGTATCATCGGTTGTGGTCGCCTAGGAAAAACTTTGGCTACCTTGTTCCTTAAGACAGAACTTGTTTCTATTCAAGATATCATTAATTTCAGTATCGCTAGTAGTAAAAAGGCAGTTGCTTTTTTAGGGGAGGGTAGAATTTGTCATACCCTAAAGCAACTTAAACCCGCTGATATTTATTTAATTGCTACACCTGATGATTGTATTGAATTTATAGCGCAGCAAATAACTCAGCAAAATATATTAAAACAAGGTGATGTGGTTTTTCATTGCAGTGGTTTGGTCTCTTCTGAATCCTTGTATTCTGCAGCTCGTTTAGGTTGTTACACAGCGAGCTTGCACCCAATTTTTAGTTTTTCTGATCCAGTAATGGATGTAAAAAACTTTAGAGGAACGTATTTTGCATTTGAAGGGAGTAAAGAGGCATTCGATCGGCTGCTACCATTACTTAGCGCCATAGAAGGAAAGGTATTCGCAATTGAAAAAAAAAATAAGCCGATTTATCATGCCGCCAGCGTATTTTCCTCTAACTATCTAGTTACCTTATTGGCTATGGCAAAGGATTGTTATTCCAGAGCCGGATTACCGGATAAACTGGCTGAAAATCTTACGTTAGCGCTGATGTCTCAGGCCTTAGATAAAGCACAAAGACTGAAGCCTAAACAAGCGTTGACAGGGCCTCTGCAACGAGGAGATATAGTGACTTTAAAAGAACATCTATCTGCGCTGAAACCTTTTCCTGAATTAAAATATATTTATAAAAGTTTGGGAAAAGCTACATTAGCATTAACTAGGCACGACAAAAACCTAAAAAAATCATTAATGCAGCTTTTTATATCTGATATTTGAATGAGGATTTTAGGCAGTAACAGTATTTGTTAATTTGCGAATTCTAGCTAACAAACGACTCTTATGTCTTGCGGCTTTGTTTTTGTGGATGAAACCTTTATCAGCCATGCGATCAATAATGGGTGAAGCGACTCGGTAGGCCTCATCGGCTTCCATTGCTTTTCCATTCTCAATAGCGACAACAACACGTTTAATATAGGTCCGCATCATGGAGCGATAGCCGGTATTATGCTGGCGGTGTTTTTCTGCTTGTCGAACCCGTTTTTTTGCTTGTTTTGTATTGGCCAATGGACAACCTCCTGAAATAACAACAAACGAACTTACAATTAATAAATTTAGCGTAAGCCTGAATAAATAGGGGCCAATCATGCCCTTATAGAGGCTATTTGTCAATCAAGAGAGAATTTAATGGATTACTCTTCTATTGAGTTATCATGATCCTCTCTATCTTGAATATCTTGGTGTTTATCAGACTGAGTGGGGAGAGTGTCTTCTTCCATTTCGTTGTTATCTTCATCCTCTTCAGCTTCCAATTTATTGGTATTAGGTTGCTTTAGAGTATCAGAAGCCTCTGGGGAATTCGATAGATTTTTAGACGGCTCATCTAATTGATTATTCTTTGGTTTTTTTTCAGGAACAATAATCGGAAGAGCTTGTTGAGAAGTAATAGTTGGTATGGGTGAAGGGAGTATTAAATAATAGTCTAAAAGTTTGCGTGCGATTTGAGGAGCTGGAGTAACGCTATTCTGGATAACAATAGCAAGAGCAATAGTAGGTTTTTCAACGGGTGCAAAAGCAATAAATAATGAGTTATCGCGCAGCTTGGCAGCGATTGTTTTGGTATCATAACGCTCATCGTTTTTAAAACTATATACTTGCGCTGTTCCTGTTTTACCTGCCAAGGTATAGGGAACACCCGGAAAGAAACGTTCGGCTGTTCCACCTGGCGCATTCACAACGTGTTGCATAGCTGTACGGATAAAGCCTAAAATATCTTGAGGTAAATTGATTGGTTCTAAATGTTGTGGTTTAGTTAAGGTGATTGTTCCGTCCCCCTTGCGCCAGCTTAATACGACATGAGGTTTCCAACGATCTCCCCATTCAGCGAGAGCACTGACTGCGAAGGCAAGCTGTAGCGGTGTTACTAATAGATAACCTTGGCCTATGCCGCAATTTAATGTATCTCCAGCATACCAGGGAGTGTGATAGAATTTTTTTTTCCATTCAGGATTAGGTAAAACTCCACTCCCTTCATCAGGAAGATCAATATCAGTTAGAGCTCCGAACCCAAATCGTTTTAGGCTAGTATAAATCCGACGTATACCCATACGTAGACTCAGATTATAAAAATATATATCGGAAGAAACAGTCAGCGCTTTGAGTAAATTGACATCACCATAAGCATGACGACGAAAATTATGATAAATCCGCCCTCTGCCATTAATTTGAAACTCCCCAGCATCATGAATGGTAAAGGTGGGAGTTACCACATTTTCTAGAAGAGCCCCCGTACTGATGAAAGGTTTTATGGTAGATCCGGGATGGTAAGCCCCACGTAGGGCACGGTTATAGAGCGGATTTCCAGGTTCATTTTGTAATAATTCGTAATCATGTTGTCGAATTCCGCTCACAAATAGATTGGGATCAAAAGTAGGATTGCTTACAAAGGCTAAAACTTCACCATTACGAGGATCCAAAGCGACTATAGCTCCTTTTTGGCTGCCTAATGCTTGTTGTGCTAATTTTTGCAAACCACTATCGATGGTTAAGGTAATACTTCTTCCTGCAATGGGTCGAGTTTGTTTTAATATACGCACGATTTGGCCGTGTACATTCGTTTCTACTTGCTGGTAACCGACTGCACCATGTAGCTGTGCTTCATAATATTTCTCTACGCCTGTTTTTCCAATGAAATTACTTGCACTATAATTCACCGGATCTAAGGTTTGTAATTCTTTTTCATTAATTCTCCCCATATAACCCACTATTGCCGCAAAAGGAGCTCCCTGAGGGTAATAACGTATCATTTGTGCTTGTATCGCAACACCGGGAAAACGATATCTTTCTAGAGAAAATTTAGCTACTTCTTCTTCATTTAATTTTAAGCGTAGGGGTACAGGTTCAAAACGATGATGTAAATGCTTTTGACGGTTAAACTGTTTTAAATCCTCTGCGTCTATTTTTATAAAAGAGCTTAATTGTTGAATAGTCGCATCTATATTTTTTACCAAATCAGGTGTAATAACAAGATTAAAAATAGGTTTATTTTCTGCCAGTAATACACCCTTTCTATCATAAATTAAGCCGCGATTGGGCTCTATTGAGACTAGGCCAAGCTGATTTTGACGGGCTAAGGTGGTATAAAGTTTATGCTGAAAGACTTGTAAATAGACTAACCTGCTTAGCAAGAGGATGCTTAGAATCAATATCCCAATAAGAATAGCGATAGCTCTACGCTTAAATAATTTATGCTCTTGAAGAGTGTTTTTAAATGTATTAATTGACTTAAGCATAATATTTGATTGTGCCTTAGTTAAATGCTGAGTAACAGCATGGTCCTGTCCCTGTTACACTCAAATGGGTCGTATTTGGTTCTTACCCATTTAAAACGCTTGTAAGTCTTATGATGGCATTTTTGCTTTGGTTTATCGTTTACAATCAAGTAGATTGCTGCCCGGTATAAAAAATTTTATTAACATTTAATTTTTCTGAGTATATAAAAAAGTAAAGATTTAAGACAGGTCTAAGTTAAATATGGTTTCTTCACATGAGTTATTTAGTAAGGCTAAGCAGTTTATTCCAGGAGGGGTTAATTCTCCGGTGCGCTCGTTTAGTGCAGTGGGTGGTGATCCGATATTCTTTTCACATGGGAAAGGGGCTTACTTATTTGATGTTCAAGGTCAGTCCTATATCGATTATGTGGGGTCCTGGGGCGCGTTAATTCTTGGGCATGCTCCAGAAAAAATAGTATCCGCTGTAGAGCAAGCTGCTAGACGAGGTTTAAGTTTCGGTGCTCCAACACCCGGAGAGATTGACTTAGCAGAAAAAATTTCCAATTTAATGCCTAATTTAGCAAAAGTCCGTTTAATGAACTCAGGTACTGAAGCGACCATGACAGCGATACGGCTTGCCCGAGGATTTACTGGTCGCGATAAAATCCTTAAATTTAATGGGTGTTATCATGGCCATGTGGATGCACTGTTGGTAAAAGCAGGTTCAGGATTAGCCAGTTTTGGTATACCTGATAGTGCGGGTATACCGAAAGAAGTGGCGCAACAAACCTTGAGTGTTGACTTTAATAATCTTGAGCAAGTTACACAAATGTTTATGCATTATGGTAAGGAAATTGCTGCCGTCATCGTAGAGCCTATCGCAGCTAATATGAATTGTGTTTTACCACTGTCTGGTTTTTTAGAAGGATTACGTGAATTATGTGATTACTATGGAAGCTTACTCATTTTTGATGAAGTGATATCAGGTTTTAGGGTATCTTTAGGTGGTGCACAAGCAATCTATCAAGTGAAGCCCGATTTAACTACGCTAGGTAAAATTATTGGCGGTGGTTTACCAGTGGGCGCTTTAGGCGGTCGATCTGAAATTATGGATTGTTTGGCTCCACAAGGAAAAGTTTATCAAGCTGGCACTTTATCAGGTAATCCAATTGCAGTGGCAGCAGGTCT
>Ga0209668_10000480_pt1 | contig 16389 bp, 15 predicted proteins | sample FrelakmetPLP11PL_FD_187150 | JGI IMG/M metagenome (GOLD analysis project Ga0209668, IMG submission 187150) | Freshwater lake sediment microbial communities from the University of Notre Dame, USA, for methane emissions studies - PLP11 PL (SPAdes)... | ecosystem: Environmental > Aquatic >... | reverse complement strand
CGGACCGAGTTCCTCCGGAGTGACCCGCAGGGTGGCAGACCCGCCGCCGCGCTCGACCAGCACGCGCGCCTCGATGCCCAATGCCTGGCGCCATTCATGCGTGCCGACGCGACCGTGCAGCATGCGCGCGGCTCCATCCCCCGCCGCAACACCATGCGCACCACTCACAGCAGCCGGAGTAGCCGGCAGCGCCGGGTCCTGCAGGCCGCCACCTTCCCCGCTCGGCGAATCCTGCAGGCCCAGGCCGTCAGGGACGGCCGTCACCAGTTGTGTTGCGGCCTCGTGCCGCATGCCGCCACCTGCCCCTCCGGGGGCGGGAGTGTGCCGGGCTGCGTCGACGCGCTCGAGCTGCAGCGGGTGCGGTGGCACCTCGGCCGCTGCATCGACAGCGCCGCGGGCCGCGGTTGCTGTCGCCATCGGCGACTCGACGGGCGTCGCCCACCTGTCACCCGCAGTGCGCGTGATCAAAGATCCTGCACGCACCGCGGCGGGCGGGACCGTCGCCTTGCCCGGCCGCGGCTCCGTTGCGAGGGCCACCGCAGTCGGCGCAGCCTCGCCTCGTGGGTTCCCGTCCGCGGGCGTCGGCACGACGGCACCATCGAGCGCGGCCGTCACGGACGCGAGCAGGCTGCCCGCCATGCACTCGGAGCCGGTGACAGTCGGGGCCTGGGTAGCCTCGGCGTCCAGGCCGTCCCGGGTCTCCTGCTCGACGGTGGGCGGCGCCATCGTCGTCGCCGTCTGTGCCAGGAGCGTCGGAAACTCGACGCCGCCATCGCCAGTCACGGCATCGCCGGCGATCGCCGTGGCCGGTGGATCTGGCGTCCTTACCGTCGGTATCGTGGCCATCTGCATCTAACCGCCTCTGCCTTGGGAAAGATCTTCGATCAGCGTGCAGCGCAATCGGCGTCATCCGACCCGCTGCCGCCCGCGCTGCGCTGTGCGCGCTCGTCGCTGTCGCGCTGCTCGCGGCGATCCAGCGCGCGCCGGTCGTCGGCGACCGACTGTTCGATCACCTTGCCGACCACCCGCCGTCGGGAATTGAGCTGCAGCCAGCGTTCGCGGGCCGTGTCGCGTTCCTGCCGCACCCTCGCCAGCGCTGCCTGCTGGTGGGCAACTGCCTCGCCGAGACGCGCCAGGAACGCCTGATAGTCGCGCAGCCCGGCGGCCCCGATGCCCGCGGCCGCGCGGTCGCGCAGCGCGACCCGATAGTCGGCCTCGTAACCCTCGAGCTGTGCAAGGCGCTGCGATGCCTCCAGCACCGCACGCTCGGCGTCGGCCAGGGAGCGGCCTGCCGCCTGCTCCGCCTCGACGGCCAGTTCGTGCAGCGGACGCAGCCGCCGGCTGCGCGTCATGCACCCTCCCCTGCCGCGGCCTCGGCGAGCACGCCGTCGAGCGCGGTCACGCTCTCGCCCAGCGTCACACGCTGCCGCATGTCCTGCTGGAGAAACTGTTCCATGCGCGGCTGCAGTGCGATCGCCGCGTCCACCCTCGGATCACTGCCGCGCTGGTAGGCGCCGATCGCGATCAGGTCGCGGTGGCTCGAGTAGGCGGCCGAAGCCCTGCGGAAGCGGCGTGCGAGGTCGAGGTGCGGGTCCGGCACGATCTCGTGCATGACCCGGCTCACGGACGCGTCGACGTCGATCGCGGGAAACCGGCCGGCATCCGCGATCAGCCGCGACAGCACGATGTGCCCGTCGAGGATCGCGCGCGCCGAATCGGCGATCGGATCCGAGTGGTCGTCGCCCTCCACCAGCACTGTGTAGAAGGCGGTGATCGAGCCGCCACCGACGACGCCGTTGCCGGCGCGCTCCACCAGCTGCGGCAGGCGTGCGAACACCGAGGGTGGATAGCCCTTGGTGGCGGGTGCCTCGCCGATGGCGAGCCCGATCTCGCGCTGCGCCTGCGCGAAACGCGTCAGCGAATCCATCAGGAGCAGGACGTTGGCACCCTGGTCGCGGAAGTACTCGGCGATCGCCGTCGCAAGCCACGCGCCGTGCAGGCGCATGAGAGGCGGGTGATCCGCAGGTGTGGCGACGACGACGGCGCGCGCGAGGCCGTCGGCCCCGAGGATTCGTTCCACGAACTCCTTGACCTCGCGACCGCGCTCGCCGACCAGCCCCACGACGGTGACGTCGGCTGCCGTGTAGCGCGCCATCATGCCGAGCAGCACGCTCTTGCCGACGCCACTGCCGGCGAACAGCCCGATGCGCTGCCCGCGCCCGACCGTCAGCAGTCCGTTGATTGCGCGCACGCCCACATCGAGCGGTTCGGAAATCGGCTGGCGCAGCAACGGGTTGACCGTGACCCCGGCGAGCCGCACGTACTGCTCGACCTCGATCGGCCCACGGCCGTCCAGCGGCCGGCAGGCCCCGTCGACGACGCGACCGAGCAGGCGCTGGCCGACCGCGGCGCGCCCCGCCCGGGTCCGGGGAATGACGCGCGCGCCGGGGCGCAGTCCCTGCAGGTCTCCGGTCGGCATCAGGTACAGGCGCTCGGCTCCGAATCCCACGACCTCGGCTTCGATGGGCGGCCCGTCGCCGGTGCGGATCTCGCAGTGGTCGCCGACCGCGGCCATGCATCCGGCGGCCTCGAGCGTCAGGCCGATCATGCGCGTGAGCCGACCCTCGACCGGCAGCGGCGGGGTCGTCGGCACCAGCGCCCGCCGGCGCGCCAGCCCGTCGGCCCAGGCGTCTGCGCGCCCCCCACTCACGGCGCACCCTCCCCGCCGGCCGCCGTCGCGCGCTCGTCGCCGAGCACCTGCGCGACGACGGCGGCGGTGCGGCTCTCGACACTGGCGTCGACGGTCGAGCTGCCCGCCTCGACCCGGCAGCCGCCGCGTCCCATCATCGGGTCCTCGGCGATGTGCCATGCGCCCTCGCCGCTGCCACCGCCGAGCCGCTCACGCACCAACTCTGCGTCGTCGGGGTGCAGCACGACTCGCACGTCGCGGGCTGCCACCGGCAGCAGCGCGACCGCGGCGCGAACGGCGCCGATCACGTGCGCCGGCTCGGTACGCAGCTCGCGTCGCACCACCTGGCGCGCGATCGCGCATGCCAGCTCGGCGAGTTCGCGCTCCACGATCTCGTCGAGGTCGGCCAGCGGGCGGGCCAGCGCCACCATCACCGCGTCGAAGCGGACCAGCTGCTGGTCGAGCGCGCGCAACCGGGCCGCGTGTTCCTGCTGCGCGGCAGCCCGGCCACTCGCCAGACCCTCCTCGTAACCCACCTGCCAGGCGCGACGGCCGATCGCGTCGAGTTCGGCCTCGTCGACGTCGCTGCGCCGATTCGCGACCGGCCCACTCATCTCCGGCGGCGTCCAGCGTACTGCCGTGGCGGGGGCGGGGTCAGACATACTGGCCGCCGCGGCCACCCAGCATCAGCGTCCCCTCCTCCGCCATGCGACGCGCGACCGCCAGGATCTCCTTCTGTGCGGCCTCGACCGCCGCGACCTTCACCGGCCCGCGCGCCTCGAGGTCGTCACGCAGCATCTCCGCCGCGCGCTGCGACATGTTGCGGAAGATCTTCTGCTTCAGTTCCTCGTCCGTGCCCTTCAGTGCCAGCAGCAGTTGCTCGCCCTGCACCTGGCGCAGCAGTTCCTGCATGCCGCGGTCATCGACCTCCAGCAGGTTCTCGAAGACGAACATGAGGTCCTCGATCCGGCCGACCAGTGCATCGTCCACCTTGCGCATGTGCTCCATCACGGACGCCTCGATGCCGGCATCCATCAGGTTGAGGATGCTCGCGGCGGCCTCCGCCCCGCCGAGCCGCGTCTGCGTCGCGCGCGCGCCGCCGGCGAATTGCCGCTCGACGATCTCGTCGAGTTCGCTGATCGCGCTCGGTTGCACGCCGTCCAGAGTTGCAATGCGCAGCATGACGTCGCCGCTCAGCCACTCGGGCAGTTGTCCCAGCACGGCGGCCGCCTGGTCCGGCTCGAGGTGTGCAAGCACGATCGCCACGATCTGCGGGTGCTCGGCGCGGATCATCTCCGCGATCGCACGCGGCTCCATCCACTTCAGAGCCTCCAGGCCCTTGCTGGAACGCCCGAGCCGGATCCTCTCGATCAGGCCGCCGGCGTTGTCCTCGCCGAGCGCGTCGGTGAGCACCTTGCGCACGTAGTCGTCGGTCCCGATGCCGAACGAGGTCTCGTTCTCCACGTTGCGCGCGAACGTGTCGAGCACCTGGCCCACCTCGTCGCGCGACACCTTGCTGAGCTGGGCCATCGCGGCGCCGACACGCTGCACGTCCCGTGCCGGCATGTGCTTCAGCACCTGCGCGGCACCCTGCTCGCCGAGCGTCATCAGCAGGATGGCGGCGCGCTCGGTGCCGCTGCGGCGCGCGCCCGCCTCACTCATCGCCGTTCACCCAAGTGCGGACCACCTGCGCGACGCGCTTCGGATCCTGCGTCACCATGCCGCGCGCGTGCGCGAGCTGCTGGTCGTAGCCGATCGCCGGCACGCCGGAACCGGTCGCCGCCACCGCACCGGCCGGTGCCCCGGCGAGGCTGGCATTGAGCTGCAGCGGCCCGCCGCGACCGGGCGTGACGAGACTCTTGAGCAGCGGACGAACCACTACCAGCAGCAGCACGATCAGCACTGCGGCGCCCAGCACCAGACGGACCACGTCACGCAGCAGCGGCTGCTGCCAGAGCGGGGCATCGGAGATGTCCGGCACGCCGCCCGGCTCGAGGAAAGACGCATTGACGACATTCACGCTGTCGCCGCGCTCGGCATCGAAGCCGACCGCGTCCTTGACCAGCTGCGTGACGTTCGCGAGTTGCTCGGCGCTCAGGGGCTCCGCGACCTCCTTGCCGTCCGCACCCGCGCGCTTGACGTGATCGACCAGCACGGCAACCGTGACGCGCCGGACGCGGCCCGGCGGTTGGCGCGTGTAGGAGAGCGTGCGGTCGATCTCGAAGTTGCGGGTGCTCTGCCGCGACGTGCTCTCCGGCACCGGCGCGACCGCCGCCTGGGCGCCTGCCGCCCCCGCACTTGCCGGTGCGGCTGGCCCGGCCGGCGCGGGAGCCGCGGCCGCGGCGGACGCTGGCGCGGCAGCCGCCGCTCCCGGCGGCAGGGCAACGCCGGCTGCCGGCGGCTGGTTGCTCAGCGCACCGGGGATCCCGCCGACCGCGCCGATGCCTGCCGGTGAGGATTGCTCCGAGAGCTGCTCGCTGCGAGCGATCTGGCTCTCGGGGCGGTACTGCTCGCGCGCCTCCTCGGTGGCCCCGGCATCGAGATCGACCGCCACCTGGGCGCGTACGCGACCTTCGCCCACCAGGGGTGCGAGCAGTTGCTCGATGCGGTCCGTGTAGGTCTCCTCGAGGCGGCGCGCCGCCTCGAGCTGCGCGTCGGTGACGGCGGCCGCCCCGCCCTTCGGCGCCGAGAGCAGGTGGCCACCCTGGTCAACGACCGTCACCTGCTCCGCCTCGAGTTCCGGGATGCTAGAGGCGACCAGGTGGACGATGCCACTCACCTGGTCGGGCTCGAGCCGGCGGCCGGCCTTCAGGCGCAGGAAAACGGACGCGCTCGGCTGACGCCTTGTGCGCACGAATGCCGATTGCGCAGGCACGGCAAGGTGCACACGCGCGGCATCGACGGCCTGCAGGCTCGTGATGGTGCGCGCGAGCTCGACCTCCAGCGCATGCTGGTAGCGGGCGTTCTCCATGAACTGGCTGACGCCGAAGCCCGGGTCCTTGCGGATCAGCTCGAATCCGGCGCCGTCACCGGCCGGCAGGCCCTGGCCCGCGAGCTTGAGGCGTGCGTCATTGATGCGATCCTGCGGCACCATGACTCCGCCGGTGGCGGGATCGAGCCGATACGGCACGTTCGCCGCCTGCAGCGCCTGCGTGACGTCGCTTGCATCCGCGGGTCCCAACCCGCCGTAGAGGAGGCCCCAGTTCGGACCCTGGGACCAGAGCACGACCGTGACGCCGGCTGCCACCGCCGCGGCAATGCCGAGCAGCACCAGCAGCGGGCGCAGGCCGGCGGTCACTCGCGTGACCGCCGCGGGATCGATGCGGGAGAGTGCGTTGTTTGCCATGGCTTGCGCGATTCGCGGGGTCCCTCAGCGCCTCAGATCGGCATGTTCATGATGTCCTGGTAGGCGGCAACGAAGCGGTTGCGGGCCTCCACCAGCGCCCGGAAGGACACGCTCGCCTTCTGCGCCTCGATCATCACCTGCGGCAATTCGATTCCGGGCTCGCCACGCTCGAACGCGGTGACGAGTTCGCTCGCGTGCTGCTGGCGCGTGTTCACGGATTCGATGCCACTGCGCAGCAGCTCCGCAAAGCTCGGGCCCTGCGGATCGGGCTGCGCCGGGCCGACAGCCTGCGCCTGCACTGCGCGGATCTGGGCCAGAACCTGCTGGATTGCGATGTCGCTCATGGATTGGCTTCCGTGGTCAGGTCATAACCGGCTGCCCGCAGGCGTGCGAGCTTGTAGCGCAGCGTGCGAGGGCTGATGCCGAGGCGCATTGCAGCTGCTTCCCGGCGGCCGCCCTCGGCGCGCAGCGCGTGGACGATCAGGGCACGTTCGGTCGTCGCGAGCCCGCCGGCCAGGTCGGAGCGCACTGACGCGCCCGCGTCGGCCGGAATGCCGGCGGGTGGACCGCGGTCGACCTCGAACAGGATGTGCTGCGACTCGAGCACCAGCCCGCCGCAGAGAACCAGCGCGCGCTGCATCAGGTTGTCCAGCTCGCGCACGTTGCCGGGCCAGCCATAGGTGAGCAGCAGCTGCGCGGCTTCCGCGGACAGCGCCGGAACTCGCGAACCAGGCCCGCAGTGACGCGCCAGCAGCTGCATCGCCAGCGGCAGGATGTCCTCGCGACGCTCGCGCAGCGGCGCGAGCTCGATCGGGAACACGTTGAGACGGTAAAAGAGGTCCTCGCGGAAGCGGGCGGCGGCGACTTCCTCGCGCAGGCGGCGATTGGTGGTGGCGATGACCCGCACGTCGAGCGCAACCGGGGCCCGGCCGCCGAGCCGCTCGACTTCCCGCTCCTGCAGCACACGCAGCAACTTCGCCTGCAGCGCGAGCGGCATCTCCGAAACCTCGTCGAGCAGCAGGGTACCGCCCTGCGCCTGTTCGAACTTCCCTGGATGCCCGGCGAGCGCGCCGGTGAACGCCCCCCGCTCCCAGCCGAACAGGAGCGACTCGAGCATGCCCTCCGGAATCGCCGCGCAGTTGACGGCCACGAACGGGCCGGCCGCACGGGCCGAACGGCGGTGCACGTACTGGGCCAGCACTTCCTTGCCGGTGCCGGACTCGCCACTCAGCAGCACGGTGCACTCGGCCGGCGCTACCCGACGCGCCAGGTCCAGCGTTCGCAGCGAGGCGGCCGCGTGGGCAACGAGCTCCCGCTCCGCGAAGGCCGGACCGGCCTGTGGAGCGGTGACGGAGCTGCAAGTTGTCGCGGTCTCCTGCATGTCGAGTCCGGCTGCGCGTCTGTTCGCTGACGCTCAGCAACCCGAAGCAAGATCCGTGCCGATGCGCCCGCGCCCCGGATCCGTGCCCGGCGGCGTCGCGCGTCAACTTTTCGACATGAGGCGGCGGCAAACCCGCCGTGAGGTCAGCGTGGGCGCCGCGACTCCGCGACGTGCCGCCGATGCCGACGGAACGCGAGCTTCTCGATCAGGTCGGCCACCGGGTCCGACATTGCCTGAAAGCGCACCCTCGTGCGCCCCTCCGGGTCGCGACCCGAGACGCGCGCAGGAAAGGAGAGCGGCCGCGGCAGCGTGCTGCGCAGGTACAGGTGCAGCACGCCCTCGGTGCCGACGGCGAGCGGGCTCGATGCAAGGAAGGTGGCGCCGAGCGCATTGAAGCGCACGCGAGTCGGCGGCGGACGCTGCAGCTCGCGGCTCGCCACCTGTGCGACCAGATCGAGCAGCAGCGTGAGTTTGAAGTCGAGCCGGGCGAGCTCCGCCGCGAGCGGAACGGCCTCGTCGTGCTTGTCACGCGGCAGCGACTGCGGCTCGTCCATCGCGGCACACGCCTGCAGCAGGTTCAGGTTGGCATCCTCGTAGGACGCCGCCAGCGTCGCGTCCAGCGGACCGTCGAGCGAATGCCACAACAGTGGAATGACGTCCTCGTAGGCGAGTTCGTCGTAGAGGATCACGGTATCCGTGAAGTCGGCCATTCCGCTCTGCCCGCTCAGCCCGGCGCAGGACGCTCCGAGGCGATGGCGACCCAGGCCTCCCGCAGTTCCCGCAGCAGCGCCGCAACCTCGTCGAGAATGCGCGCGTCGCCCGAGGCGCTGGCCGCCACGAGGCGGCGGCCCATATAAGAGTACAGGTCCTCCAGGTTGGCCGCGAGGGGGCCACCCTTGCCGAGGTCGAGCGAGCCGCGCAACTCGTCGATTATCGCGATCGCGCGACCGATCGCCGCGCTGCGTTCTGCGGCGAGGCCATGCTCGGCAAAGCCACGCGCCTGGCGCACGCGGTCGATGGCGCCGTCGTACAACATCACCACCAGCCTGCGTGGATCGTCGACGCTGACGCTCGTCCACGCGGCGACGCTCTGGTAGGTGGCGGCCCCGCCTGCCCTCATGCCGAGGCTCATGTCCGGATCCCCTTGTTGCGGCGACCGCCGGCCGCCTGCTGGGATCTGTAACGACTGGGTCCCCGTGATCTTGAGCGAATCAGGATGCGGCGTCGCCTTCGCAATCGTCCACGTTGATCGCGTACTTGCGCAGCTTCTCGACCAGCGTCGTGCGCCGCAGGCCGAGGAGCCGCGCGGCGTGCGCGACCACGCCGTTGGCGCGCTGCAACGCCTGGTCGATCAGGCGGCGCTCGATTCCGCCGAGGAAGTCGCGCAGCTCGATGCCGTCGCTCGGGAACTCGGGCGGCAACTCCAATGGCAACGGGGCCGACGCGACGCGTTCGGCGCGGGCCAGCGCACCCTCGGTGGTCCCGCCCAGCAGCTCGGCACGCTCCGCGAGCTCCTCCGGGAGGGCCTCCGGCTCGACCTCGCCCGGGGCCGCAACGGGCTGCTCAAGGACGTTTGCGGCCTGGACCCAGTCGGCCTGCTGGAAGCGTCCCGGCAGATCCTCCGGACGCACCGTGCGGTCGCCACACTCGACCGCCAGCCGCTCCAGCAGGTTGGCGAGTTCGCGCACGTTGCCAGGCCAGTGATAGCCGCGCAGCACTTCCAGCGCGGCTGGCGACATGCGCACGCGCGGCCACCCCGACGAGGCCTGCCGCTCGGCGATCTCCTCCACGAGCAAGTCGAGGTCCTCGAGCCGCTCGCGCAGTGGAGGCATCTCGATCGGAACCACGCACAGGCGGTAATACAGGTCGCGTCGGAACGTGCCGCGCTCCATCGCGGCCTCGAGGTCCTGGTGCGTCGCCGCGACGATGCGCACGTTGCTGCGCATGGGACGATTGCTGCCGACGCGTTCGAACACGCGCTCCTGCAGGACGCGCAGCAACTTCACCTGCATCACGGGGCTCATGTCGCCGATCTCGTCGAGGAACAGGGTGCCGCCGTTTGCGATCTCGAACCGGCCCTGGCGCGTGCTGATGGCGCCCGTGAACGCACCCCTCTCGTGGCCGAACAACTCGCTTTCGAGGAGTTCGGCTGGAATGGCCCCGCAGTTGACTGGTACGAACGGGCGCGCGGCGCGCGGCGACGAATCGTGGATCGCGCGAGCCACGACCTCCTTGCCGGTCCCGGATTCCCCGAGAATCAGCACAGTACTGTCGTGTGCAGCCACCCTCAGGATCGCGCGATTGATCGCCTGGATCTTCGACCCTTGGCCGCTCGGCAGCTGCGCCGCGGAACTCGCGGCCCAGCTTGGTGGCCCTCCAGGATCATCAATCTCGGCTTCGCAAACCTCCACCCTTCCCGGATTCGTGTTCAACTTAACTTCCTGCCCAAGTTGTCAACACGCGAGATGCATGTGGTCCCATTGGACCACAAATCCCCAAGCTTTCAATATAAATAGTCTTATGTAAAATCAACAAAAACACAATAGGTTGTATGCGTAGACCATTGATCGCGCTACAGCTATGCGCCCGGTCATCCACCTGACTGTTTTGCACGGGACGTCTGCAGCATGGTGAGCTGCTGGGACAGGTAGTCGCTACTGGTCTGCAACTGCGCCAGGAGAACATCAAGAGCGTTAAACTGTTGTTGATAACGACTCTCGATTGTCTCCATGCGCCGGTCCAGCGCCTCGCGATCTCGACCGATCGACGACATCTCCCGGGTCAGGGCTTCCGTGCGCGCGGTCAACGAACCACCGGACGCCAGGGCCGCATCGACCCGAGCGTAGGCCCGTGCCGCGACGCCCGCCTCACCGCCGAACAACGCCGCTACCGCATCGAAGCCACCGCTGAGCGCCGCCGTCAGGCGCGAATCGTTGATCTGCAGCAGTCCGTTCGCATCGGTCGTGATCCCGAGCCGGGCAAGCGAACCGTAACCGGTGCCGGTGTCGCCCGCGAGCACGTCAGTCACGTCGCGGCGCAGCTGGGACTCGAGGCCACGGAGGAAGGGGTCGCCTATCAGTGGGCCGGCTGCACCGGTTGCCGCGTCGTACTTGCGCAGGTCACGCATCACCTGGGCCGCCGCGTTGTACCTGGAGACGAACTCGCGGATACGGGAGGCGGCCGTGGAGGTATCGTCTGCCACCGTCAGCGAATGCGTGACGCCCGGGTCGGCCTGCCGCAGGGTCAGGGCCAGGCCGTCGATCACGCCGCTCACCGTGTTGCCAGCGCTGCGGTGCTCGAAGCCGTCGACGCGGATCACCGCGTCGGCCGCGGCAGTCACCTGCGAGAGCCCCCCCGAAAGCGGCTGCCCCGCATCGAAGGTCAGCACCGCCAGCCCGCCGTTGCCTCCAGACTGCGTCACGCCGATCACCGCTGCCGCCCCGGTCCGCTGCGCCGTCAGGATCAGGCGGCTGCCGCCCACCTCGTTCACGATCGAGGCCGTCACGCCCGGATTGCCGGCTGCCGCGTTGATCGCATCGCGGATCCCGCCCAGCGTACCCGTTGTGTCGGTCAGCACGACGTCGAACGACTCGCTGCCGAGGCTGATGGTGAGCGAACCACTACCGACGAAGGCGGCCGCACCGCCGGCGACGGCCGGGGATGCCAGTTTGTGCGCACTGGCAAGGCTCACGACCTCGACGTCATAGGACGCGGCGGCGACCGTGCTCGAGGCGCTCGCGGTGAACACTGTTTCGTCGGCGGACACGGCGCTGCGCACCGCGAACAGTTGCTCGTCGCGCAACGGCGCAAGCGCGTCGCGCAGGGTGGCGAGCGCGCTGCGCAGCTTGGCATACGCGGACAGCTCGACCGTGGCCGTTGCCTCACGGCGGTCGATCCGGGCCTTGAGCGGCTCGCGCTCCGCGGCGACGAGCTTGCTCACGAGGCTCGCGATGTCGAGCCCGGAACCGACTCCCGATGCCTGGATTCCAGCCATGCTGAGGTCACCTCGGTCACTGCGGGGCGTCGAAATCCCGACGCGCCGCATTCTCGAACTGAAGGGATTGCAAGATTCGCGCCAATCAGGCGCGCAGCTCGACCAGGCGTTCGATCGGGCTCTGCAGGTAGCGCGCGATCTGCAGCACTTCCTCGGCCGGGATCTGGCGGATCGTCTCGCCCGACACCGGATCGCGCACGGTCACCACCATGCGCTTGGTGTCCGCATCGACGTGGAAGTCGAGCTCCCGCCCCGACTCCCGCAGGTAGCTGCGGATGTGCTCCGCAACCGCGCGGGTGGCGGACGCCGCGGATCTCTCGCGCGGCACGATCCTGTTGTCCGATGACGCGGCCGCGGTCGTCGCGCTGCGGCTGGCAGCTGGTGTCGTCGCATGCGGACTGTGGCTGATGGCGTCGATCACCATGGCAGTGTCCTCTGGTCCTGGCTGGCCGGGCGGCTCCACGACGGGGGGCGGCACCGTGACCGCCCCCCGTCATCCAGGCACGCCGGGCGAGCTGGCCGCCCGGCGTCGAGCGTCGCCTTACTGCAGCAGCGACAGCACGTTCTGCGGGATCGCGTTGGCCTGGGCCAGCACCGCGGTACCCGCCTGCTGCAGGATCTGCGCCTTGGTGAGCGCCGCCGTCTCGGCCGCGAAGTCCGCGTCCTGGATGCGGCTGCGCGACGCCGAGAGGTTCTCGCTGACCGTCTGCAGGTTCGTGATGGTCGACTCGAACCGGTTCTGGATGGCGCCGAGATCGCCACGCAGGGCGTTGACCGAGGTCAGCGCCGCGTCCACGCGGGCGACGGCGAAGTTGGCGCCGGAGACCGTCGCCACGGACACGGCCGACAGCGAAGTGGTCGCGCTCGCGGTCTCCGCGGCCGTCGACACGGCGTTGAGGCCAAGGACGGCGGTGCCGCCGACGAGCGAGTTGGTCTCGGCCATTGTGACCACGCCGCTGGACAACACCTGCAGCTGGTTGCTGCCGTTCACGAAGGCAGACACGCCACTGATGTTGGCGCCGTTGATCGCCTCGGCCGCTTCCTGCACCGTCGAACCGGCGGCGACGACCACGGAACCCGTCGACGCACCCGTGAAGGCGAGCGTCACGTCGCCGGTCCCGGAGGTGAATCCGGCGCCCGTCGCCGTCGTGATCATGCCGACCGCGCCCGCGCGCACGTCCGTCGAAAGACCGACGCTGATGGTCTCGCCGACGTTCGCGCCCACCTGGAAAGTGGCGCTGCCGAACGAGCCGTCCAGGATCTTCTGGCCGTTGAAGCTGGTCTGCTTGGCGATGCGGTCGATCTCGGCGATGCGCTGCTGCACCTCGGCATCGAGCGCGGCGCGGTCGGACGCGGAGTTCGTGGCGTTCGCGGACTGGACGGCCAGCTCGCGGATGCGCTGCAGGTTGTTGGTGATCTCGGCCAAGGCGCCCTCGCCCGTCTGCGCGAGCGAGATGCCGTCGTTGGCGTTGCGCACGGCCTGGTTCAGGCCGCGGATCTGGGTGCTGAAGCGTTCGGAAATGGCGAGGCCGGCGGCGTCGTCCTTGGCGCTGTTGATGCGCAGGCCTGAGGAAAGACGCTGCAGGGCCGTCGAAAGCTGCGATTGCGACGCCGTCAGGTTGCGCTGGGCATTCAGCGACATGACGTTCGTGTTGATCACCATGGGCATGGGACAGTCTCCTTGGGTTGCGTACGCCCCAAGCACTGCCTGAGGCTCCGGTCTTCGGGCGCGCCCGGCACCAGGCCGATTCGCGCTTCCTGCCCTGTATCGGTGGGCAGGCCCGCAACTTTAGGAATCGGTCAGAGGTAGTCGAAAAGTGAGAGCTGGCCCACACGCGCCAGCGACTGCTGCGCGGCCTGCAGTGTCACGTACTGCTGGTTGAGGCGGCTGATCGCCTCGGCGTAGTCGAGGTCGCGCAGGCTGGAGCGCAGGGACTCGAGCTCGAGGGTCGCCGCCTCCTGCGACGCGACCGCCCCGTCCACGGTGGCGAGGCGCACGCCGACTCCGGCCCGCAGCTGCTGCAGGTGGCCGAGCAGCTGGTCCACCTGGGCGAGACTTCCGCCGAGCCGCGAGTTCAGCTGCGCACGACCCGCGGGCGTGCCGGTGCTGATGCCGAGCGCCTCGACCAGGTCGTCGAGCGCGGCGAACATCTCGACCGGCGCGGCGGCCGCAAGCGTGAACGAGTCGCCGGCCGCCGGCGCCCCAGAGACTTCGATGCTGATCCCGGCGAAGCTGATCGCGTTGCCGCTCGCGTAGGCCCCCGCGGCGACCACCGTCGGGACGGCGGCAGTGTCGTCCACCACCTCCCACGCATCGACGGCAACGAAGCGGATCGTGTACGAACCGCCGGTCCAGGCAGTCGGGTCCACCACGCTGCCGGCGCCGATCACGCCAGTGCCGGCGTTGCCCGCGTCCGGACGGGTCACGAAGGTGCCGTTGCCACCCGGTGCCTGCTGGAAAACCGCGTAGCCCGAATCACCGTCGGCGACGCGCTGCGTGGCGCTCACGGCCTGCTGGCGCTGGCCCTGGTCGCCGCGGTAAGTCACGCCCGCCGCGCTGCGCTCGAAGGGCCGCGTGGCTGTCGCCAGGCCGGCGAACAGGTACTCGCCTTGCGCGTCGCGGCGGTTCGCGATGTCGAGCATCTCCTGGACGCGGCCGGCGACCTCGGTGCGGATCATGGCGCGCGAGTCGTCGTCGATCGTGGCGTTGTTCGCCTGCAGCACCAGTTCGCGAACGCGGTCGAGCGCGGAACCGAGGTCGGCGAGCGCCTGCTCCTCGGCCATCAGGCGGTTGCTCGCCGCGTCGCTGTTGCGGGCGTATTGCGAGGCGGCCTCGATCTGCCGCGTGAGCGATTGCACCCGCGTCGCGGCGACGGGGTCGTCGGCCGGCGAGGTCAGGCGCGTACCGCGTGCGATCTGCAGCTGGGTCCTGGCCAGATTCGACTGCGCATCGAGCAGCGCGGCGAGCGCGGCGGCGTGCATCCCCGCGGTGGAGATCCGGGTGCTCACCGACGCACCGCCGCGATCAGCGTCTGGAACAGCGTGTCGGCCACCTGAACCACCTGCGCGGCTGCCTGGTAGGCCTGCTGCAGGCGCACGAGGTTGGCGGCCTCCTCGTCGAGGTTGACGCCGGAGACGGAATCCACGGCGGCACGCGAGTCGGCCTGCACCACCTCGAGCGCGTCGCGCGTGACCTGCGCCTGCCGGGTCTGCACACCGACCTCGGCAACCACCCGGTCGACCAGATCGGCGAGCGACGTCGTGGCGCCGTTCATGGTCGGCGCGGCGAACGCGTCCACCAGGGCCAACGCATTGCGGTTGTCGCCGACCCCGGCGTCGTTGGCAGCAACCGTGAATGTGTCGCCCGCGGACGGCGTCCCGGCGAGCTCGAGGCGCCAGCCCCGGTACTCGATGGCCATGCCGGCCGTGTACGCCACATCCGGACCGCCATCGATCGAATAAGTGCCTGCCGACGTGAAGGTGATCGTCGCGGTGGTGCGCAGCTGCGGGTCCGCGGCATCGGTGACGGACAGGCTCGCGATGCTGGCCGAGCCGGAGTTGCCGGCGGCAGCCGAGGCGGACACCGGCAGCGCGGCGGCGAAGCCGGCCGGGTCACTCAGCACCACCTGCATGTCGGCGGCCGCGGCCATCGTCGGGCGCACCAGGAAGCGGTCGCCGGCGCCCGCCGCCCCGCTCACGACGATCTCGAGTCCGTCGGCGCGGAACGGGTCGGCAGCCGTGCCACTTCCGGTGAGCGCTACAGCCGCGCCGGTGTCGGCGCGGCGCAGTATCCAGCCGGAACCACCCGACTCGAGCACGTAGTCGAAGGTGGTGAGCGCGGTGATGTCCGCGCGTGCCACGGCAACGCTGGCGCTGCCCACGTTGCGGCTGCTCGGCAGCACCTGCACGTCGCCGACGGCGAACAGGTCGGCGCCGGCCGCGCCGACCAGGGTCATGCCCGCGTGCTGCTGGTCGTTCACGATCGTGGTGATGCCGACGGCCAGCTGCCCGAGCGCGCGGCGCGTCGGGTCGAGCACCTGTCCCTGGAAATCGAGCAGGCCACCGATCTCGCCACCGGTCAGGCCGGCGGTGATGTCGACGAAGCCCGACGGCGACTGGATGCCGAGCCGCAACGCCGCCGCGTCGTACTCGTCTGGCCGCGTGGCGAGCGTGGCCGCATTGCCACCCAGTACCAGGGCCTGGCCGTTGCCGATGAACACGTTGACGGCGCCGTCATCCTGGCGAACCGTGGACACCGCCACCCGGGAGGACAACTGGTCGATCAGGCGGTCGCGCTGGTCGAGCAGGTCGTTCGGCGGCTGGCCCGTGCGCGCCGTGGCGGTGACGATGCGCTCGTTGAGGCCGGCGATGTCGCGCGCCAGGCCGCTGACGTCGGCCGCCGCCGCCTCGAGCCGTCCGCGCGCTTCCACCGCCAGCTGGTCGAGCCGTTGCGACTGGGAGCCGATCTCGCCGGCCAGTGCGTTCGCCTCGGCGAGCAGGGCCTGGCGCGCCGGAATCGAGGTCGGGGCGGTGGCGACGTCCTGCACGGCGTTCGCGAAGCGCTGCAGCGCCGCGCTGATGCCGGTGTCCGTGCTCGCGAACACGCTGCTGACCCGCTCGGCGTACGCGGCGTACACGTCCTGGCGGCCGAGTGCCGAGCTGCTGTTGCGGTACTGCAGGGCGAGGAACTGGTCGTAGGTCCGCACCACCGTCGTGGCGTTCACGCCGCTGCCGAGCCAGCCATTGCCGTAGGGCTGGGCCTCGCGGGTCGCGTACTCGACGCGCTGCCGGCTGTAGCCCTCGGTGGCAGCGTTGGCGATGTTGTGCCCGGTCGTGTCCAGGCCGCGCTGGAACGCGGACAGGGCGGAGACGGCGGTGGACAGCAGGTCAGCCATGGCGGGTGAATCCGGGACGCATCAGGGGACGGGCGCTCAAGTGACGCGACCCGAGGAAGGTATCGGCGGGCCGCCGCCGGTCTT
>Ga0209668_10000478_pt1 | contig 16398 bp, 17 predicted proteins | sample FrelakmetPLP11PL_FD_187150 | JGI IMG/M metagenome (GOLD analysis project Ga0209668, IMG submission 187150) | Freshwater lake sediment microbial communities from the University of Notre Dame, USA, for methane emissions studies - PLP11 PL (SPAdes)... | ecosystem: Environmental > Aquatic >... | reverse complement strand
GGGCATTTGCTGAGCTCACGCGAAATTGAGATCTTGAAACTTTGGGGCAACAGCTATACAAACAGGGAAATTGCGGATTCTCTATTTTTAAGCGTACGCACTGTGGAAACACACAAAAATCATATTATGCAGAAGCTTAGCCTGAGAACCTCCGTAGATATGATAAAATTTGCTATCTTGATTCACATGAAGCAAATAATTTTAAGCCGGAACTGCCATCTAAAAAAGTTGATTTAATTGAGGTGATTTAAATAAAGTACTTGACAATAGTAATTGTATTTGATACACTTACTACATTGATACTTATTTTTTTAATCTTACTTATTGTAATTTTAACACTAATAGTATCAATGCTCTTTCACATCTAAATGGAGTTACTCTAATGACTGATTCCTCGCTCGGAGTTATTGTGGGAAGGTTTCAAGTAGATAAACTACATAATGGACATCATCATCTCATTACAACGGTTGCAGATGCTAATGATCGTCTATTGATTGTGTTGGGTAGCGGGCAAGGATTACCTTGCAGTCGCTATCCCCTATCTTTTGAAGCTAGAGCTAAGATGATTATCGAGGCTTATCCTAAGGCTATAGTTCGTGAAATATATGATCAACCTAATAACTATATTTGGTCAGACAATCTAGACAGACTAATTGCTACTATTGCTGATAATGATAATGGTACTAGATTATATGGATCTCGTGATTCTTTCATCCCCGCCTATATGGGAAAATATCCTACTGTCACCATTAGTTCTTATATGGATTATAGTGCTACTGCTAGAAGAGAAAGGATTGGGAACAATGTTCGTAGATCTAAAGCCTGGAGACAAGGGGTTATCTATGCTATGCAAAATCGTCTTCCTATTACTTATAACACAGTAGACATAGCTGTATTGCGTGATGATCAGGTGTTATTAGGAGAGAAAAAGATTGATGATGGACTTCTAAGGTTTATTGGTGGATTTGTTGATAATAGTGATATATCTGATGAGTGTGCTGCCAGTCGAGAATTACAGGAAGAAGCTGGTAAATTTGAAGTTGGAAAATTACAATATATAGCTTCGTCTCGTATCAATGACTGGAGATACAAGGGTAGCAAAGATGGTATTATGACTAGATTTTTTGTGGCGAAATATATATTTGGTCGTCCTCAACCTGGGGATGATATTGATGTATTGCATTGGGTACCAATTACTATGTTGCAACGAAGATTAATCTCTGCACACTCTCATCTTGGAGAGTTGTTGATGGATTTTATCAAACAAAACCACAATCTCTAATCCCAAAGGAGCTTTTATCATGAACAAGACTAACTTCTCCACCCTGCGTGGAATGATGAATGCTATCCTTCTGACGGATAGCTACAAATTAACTCATTGGCAACAACTTCCTCCTAACACTCAAAAGATTCATTCTTTCTTTGAAAGTCGTGGAGGTAAATTCCCTGAGGTTACTTTCTTTGGCCTGCAATATTATCTCAAAGAATATCTGAGCGGTCAGAGAATCCGATATGAGGATATTGTTGAAGCCAAGAATGATTGCGAACTCCACTTTGGTGCTACTGGTCTTTTTAATGAGGCTGGCTGGACTAAGGTGATTAGCCAATACAATGGAGCTCTGCCTATTCGAATCTCTGCTGTACCGGAGGGACTGACTATCCCTACTCGTAATGTTTTGATGGCTGTTGAGAATACTGACTGGGAAATGCCTTGGCTCACTAATTACTTTGAGCCATTGCTGTCTATGGTCTGGTATCCCTCGACCGTGGCAACACAGAGTCGTCAAATGAGGAGGGCTGTATATGATTCCCTTTTGCAGACTGGTGATACTGGTCTAGTCGACTACAAGGTGCATGACTTCGGTTTCCGTGGTTCCACATCTGTGGAGTCGGCGGGGATTGGAGCTATGGCTCACCTCACCTCTTTTTCTGGGACAGATACTCTTCCGGGTATCGTCTATGCTCGCCGTTACTATGGTGAGAGAATGGCAGGGAACTCTATTCCTGCCGCCGAGCACAGCACTATTACAAGTTGGGGTCGGGGAAATGAGGTGGATGCCTATAAGAATATGCTTCGGCAATTTCCTACTGGTTATGTAGCGGTCGTGAGTGATAGCTATGATATCTATAATGCTTGCGATCAGCTATGGGGTGTTGAACTTAAGGAGCAAGTTCTTAATCGGGATGGGACTTTGGTTATCCGTCCAGATAGTGGTGAACCGGTTGAAGTTGTGCTGAAGGTGCTTAATATTCTTGGTGATAGGTTTGATAAAACACAAAATGATAAAGGGTATTGGGTACTTAATCCCAAAATTAGGGTAATTCAAGGAGATGGAATTAACTATGAAATGATCCAGAAACTATTAGTGGCTCTAGAAGCTAATGGATGGTCTTCTGACAATCTGGCTTTTGGGTCGGGAGGTGGTTTGCTCCAAAATATGAATCGTGATACCCAAAAATTTGCGATGAAAGCTTCGGCAATTTATCGCAATAATGTATGGGGTGATGTGATGAAAGATCCAATTACAGACTCTGGTAAACGTTCCAAAGCTGGTAGAATGGCTCTTGTTCATACTGATGGTACTTACAAAACCATCCGTCTAGAAGAAGCTGAACGATTGGGGCTTCCTAATCTTCTTCAACCAGTTTTCGAAAATGGAACTATTCTTCGGGATACTACATTTGCCGAAGTTCGTGAAAGAGTCCGCTCTGTAAATTGAGCGAATAACAATTTAATCTTATGCTGTTGCTAAATTTAGTAACAGCATTTTTATTTTTTACTATCTGTGGTAGTTGTTCAAAATTCTGGAATACCTGAATTTATACATTGTTACTTTTATAATAGCATAGGTAGTGAGAATGGTAAATTGTAGGGGCAAAAAGGACAATCCACCCCGTCCAGCGAAAGCTGTCCACCCCCCTTCCCAAACTAAGGTATGGGAGGGACAAAAGCCCTCAATTTATCGACCGTAGGTGGAGAGGGGAATTTTAGGGTAAGTTGCAACAGGACAGAGATAAAGGCGACTATAAGGTCGCCCCTACGAAAGAACAATGTCGGCGAGGGCGCCGACTCTACGAAATTACCATTCACCATTTATAATTCATAATTGGAATACAATCCACCACCGGCACTTCGTGCTACCCCCTCCCAAACTAAAGTATGGGAGGGACGAAGGCTCCTCCAAAGGAGGACAGAAGGGCAAGGTGCAAAGGGTACTTACTGAATGTTTTGTTTCTAGCCAATTTATGCAACTAGTGGTTGCAGTTTTTAGTATTTTTATATTTATATTAGACTTATCTCTGTAAGATGATTTTGGATATTTTCTTTTGAGGTATTGTGTCCTGACATATAAATTACTTCTTCGGTATAGTCTATGTCTTTGAAATAGGCTAATTGTGTTCGGATAATTTTTTCATTGAGCTCAGTTCCAAATATTGTTTTGGCTTTTGTGATGATTTCATCTAATGTCATATGTTTTAGTCCAAAATATATGTCTACATAGTCTTTCCACTTAGATCGTCTGCTTAATGCATATATTTTCATTGCGAGTAATGTGGTAATGTCTGGGAGTTGTAGGTTGTGTTCAGCTTGAGTCAGATTGCCTTTGATTGGGAATGGATAGTATAAATAGGTGATTTTGACTCCTTTTGATATGAAGGTAAATTCATTGGCTTTATCTATTAGGATTTTATCAAATGATAAATTTTTACGCAGTTGGTTTTTGAGAGAATCCATATCAAATTCTTGGTCACTAAAGAAATCAAAATCTATGGATTTTCTATGTCCTAAATGCAATGCTATAGCTGTCCCTCCTACTAAAAGGAAGTTTTTATTGATGTCTTGTATATCTGGTAAGATGTCTTTCTGCTCTTGTGACAAAATATCATAGTGTATTTTATTTTGCATATTTTTGGAAATATAGTTGGAAATAATTTTGTATCTCTGGTCTATAGTTATTACGAGGTTTTTGGATATCTTGTTGGAATATTTGGGCTATTTTGGGTAATCCAAAAATACTGATCATATCTTTGAAATCTTGCCAATCGCCATAATTGAGTATTGTCTCTACAATTGAATTTTCACTTAGCTGGGTTAGGTCTTGTATATACCAGAACAGTGGTTTTTTATCTTGTAGGAATTGATCTCTTGTCATTATTGTAAGAGTTATGGATTATTAGTTATATTATAGCATAGGGAGGAATAATTGTGAATTATGAATTGTGAATGATGAATGTCCTCCTCCACCCTAAAGGGCACCTCCCCCAAGGGAGGACAGAAGGGCAGGTTGCAACAGGACAGAAATATAGGCGACTGTAAGGTCGCTCCTACGAAAGAACAATGTCGGCGAGGTCGCCGACTCTACGAATTTACCATTCGCCATTTATAATTCATAATTAAAATACATCCACCCCGTCCAGCGAAGCCTGCCACCCCCTCAAGAGGAATTTGGGCATGAGTTGCAAAGGGTACTTACTGACCTTGTCAAAGTTGATAGAGTATGGTATGATTTATTTATCCTGATGAGGAGACTATCAAAAAACTTTAGGGTTTGTGAGAATGCTCCTTTTTTATTTTACCAACTACCTCCACCGCCTCCACGACCAAATCCACCTCCAAATCCTGTTCCAAAGAATCCTACATTATCAGTATCATAGTCATATACTAGATTAGTAATTTTTGTAATAGAATATTCTGTACTAGAAAAAATATCATTATAAAACCAATATGATGAAAAATTATGATTGTATTTATATGTTCCAACAAACCAATCTGGTGTGATTTCAGATATACCTTCAAAAGCTTTTGTCCATACTTTTGTATGTCCTAAAGCTATGGCATAGGGTAATATCTCAAAGAATAGATAATTTTTACCCTGAAAATCTAATCTATGTTTTTCAGCTACTACTATATACTCTTCAAATCCTAATATATATGCCATCATTTCATCTCCTGCCTGACTTCTTTTAGGTGGCATTTGACTTAGAATATGTATTAGTATTGATACTATAAATAAAGCTATTGCTATTAGAGAATATCCCGATGTATAACTAAATATAGCTAAGAAAAGGCAAGTTAATGGTATTATCCAAAAAATAGTTCTAATTAAATTTGGTAATTTGATATAATATGGTGCTACCTCTTCTAGATAAATAGCTTGATATATCTCCCTAAATTTACTTTCTCGTGAAATTATTAAATAGATTACTCCTGCTACTATTAATATGAGAATTAGATCAATTTTAACAATATAAAATATAAGAAACATAAATATAAAAGATATAATTATAGTGTTAGTTGACTTTCTATTTTCACTTTTAGATATTATTGCTTTAATTTCTAAAAACAATCTATTATTAGTCATTAAATAATATTTGAATAGACTTTCAATTAAAAAGGCTTCGCCCATAAATTTAACTTCTTTGGCTTTTTCTTTATCTATCATATCAAAAGTATATTTAGATTTTTGCCAGAATTTTTTATCAAAATTCTGTTTAATCTTAATAATTCCTTGTTTCGCTAAAGATATCATAAGTGCTGAAATTTGTTCTGGTTTAGATTTACCATATCTGAAATATCCTACTCCTGCCGGACTTAAATTTTGCGGAGGAGTGTATTGAACCACACTTTCATATTTTATGTTTTTATTTTTATACCAAATTAACCAAATTATAATTATAGAAATTAATCCTAAAATAAGAATTGCTGAGGCTATAAACATATCTACATTAGGTCTTGATAATAATGATGGTTGATTAAATATCCCTAGATTTATACCAATTAGAAATTCTAGACCTTCTTTCATAAATATTGGCCTATTAGAACTTAATTCTATTGTATTTACATTAACTTGATTTATTTTACATTGATTTTCTGAGATATTATCATTATTGATGATATAACATTGTAATTGTTTAATTTCATTGGCCTGTATAGTCTGAGGGAGTATTATAGTTGCTGTGATTTTATATATTGGAAATTCCCAATTATTACCAGTAATACTATGCTGTAATATATCTAAATTTTTATTTGGTTGAATAATATTATTATATTTATATTGAATTGTGTACTGTCTAATACCTGTGAAATATGACCCTTCCTGCCCTATTCTAATATTAAGTGTATTGTCTAATACATTTCTTGAGACTTGTAATAGTTCAGGAGTTCTACCATCTCTAAAGACTTTAATATTACTAATGAATTTTCTATCTAAAGCTAATTTACGATATATACCCTGTTTTTCTAGTCCTTCTGAGTCATAGGTGATTGTCTCTGTGACATCTATACTCCTATCCTGATTGATGACCATTTGAGAGTCAAAACTTGTGATTCTCTCGGCTAAAGATATTTTGGGTATTAGAAATAGAGCTATAATTATTATATGTTTTATTTTCATATTCTATAAATAATCTAAAATTCTATCATAGTTAATAAAGTTTAGAGTTTTGAATATAAATCTTCCGAGTACTTCTAGGCTATTAGTGATGAATAATATTCCGATTAGGACGAGGAATAGTCCACTTATAATTCGGATAATTGGGGTTAATTTTTCAATTTTTTGTAAAATAGACCTTCCTTGAGCTAGTAAAATGGCGGTGATTAAAAATGGAATAGCAAGTCCAATTGAGAATATAAACATCAATATAGCTCCATCTAAAACCGTACCTTGATTGATTAGAAAAGTTAATATTGTTCCTAATATTGGTCCTACACAAGGTGTCCAGCCTATTCCTAATAATATGCCAAGTAAAATTGAACTTTGAGCAGTGCCGGCTTTAAGTCCTTTAATTCTGGGTGTCCAAGTGGTTTGGAAAATCTTATGCTGGAATATGCCTATCATCTCAAGTCCCCAAATTAAGATTAGTATTCCTGCTATTCGACTAATTATTTCTCTAACTTCAGGGTTAAATATATTGGCAAGACTACTAGCAAATACTCCTAGTGTGACGAATATTCCCATAAATCCTAGTACGAATAAAGCTCCATTTCTTATGGTTTGGATTTTATTTAATTTACCATCTCCTGTGATAAATCCTATATAGGCTGGAATAAGAGGAAAAGTACAAGGGGCTAAAAATGTTAGCACCCCTGCAACTAAACTTCCTATCAATAAGGATGAAGTGAGCATATTTATTTTTTTCTATATTCAATTACTAGGGCTCCAAAGGCAATATATGTTAATACTAGACCTGTTACTACTCCTAATATTGGAATAAATTTAATTAGATATAATACGATGTATACTCCTAAAGCTACTAAGAAAACTTGTACTTTAGGTTGTTTTAAGTTGTACTTGTGATTCAACCACTGAGCTATTATGAAGCTAGTAATTGATTGTGAGAAGAATATCATTGAAAGATATGCAAAGGTTAGGAAGAATGCTAATGGAATTCCGATTAAACTTACGAATAATAAAATTATAATTGAAATTGGTAGGAAGAATAATAGTATTCCATAGAAGAAAGCTTTTCTAAAATCTTGACTCTTTTCTAAGTTTTTAACTGCTCTTGAGGTAAATTTACCAGCTAGCCAAGAGATGAACAAGATTACTAATCCAGCTGAGAATATTCTAAATACCAACATTCCTGAAAACATATTGGGCATAATTTCCTTACTTTCTTTTTGAGCTTTGAGTAATTCTGAATCTAGCTTTGCTGACACTCCTTCTTTTAGATTTTTCTTAAAATCTAATTCTTTAATGTATCCATAATTGACTGTATCTCCAAATTTGGCAGACTCTTCAATATTAATATTTCTTTCAGCTACAAACTCAGTTTTACCATCTAAATTTCCTGATAGACTAAAATCTGCTGTTCTAATCTTGGTGTCTCCTAATACTGTGCCTGTGATGTTAGTATCCACACTAGCAATATTGATACTCCCATTGACTTTACCATCTAATTGAAATTTAGATACAAAAGCAATCACATTACCTGAGATAGTAACATCTTTATCTATAATTAAAGTTTCGGCAAAAGCAATTATATCTCCTTTTACATTTTTTTTAATAATAACTGTTGTTCCTGCTAATCTAACATCGTCTCCTATTTCTTGATTGATACTAATTTTATCTCCAGCAATTGTAGCATCTTGAGTAATTGGAGAATCTATATCTACCACTCCTCCTGCAATGATAGCATCTCCTGTTATATTCTCTTGTATTCTAACTGTTTGTCCAGCTAAATAGACATCTCCTTCGGTTTTTTCTGTTATATTAACTGACTCTCCAGCATCTAGAGTTAAAGCTAATGCTGACTGCATACTGAATACAAAGGTCAAAACTATAAGTGCAGTAAGAAATTTTTTCATAAATTAAATATAGCTTATACTTTATTAGTATATATTGTGCTATACAAATTTGTCAAACTATGATATAATATGTTCATAATTAAAAATAATATACAAATATGATTCAAATTAAAAATATTGTTAAAAAATTTCAAGATAAGACAATTATTCATAGTTTAGATTTATCTATTAAAAAAGGTGAGTTTTATGCTCTCATAGGTCCTAATGGAGCCGGTAAGAGTACTTTAATTAAATTATTAACAGGACTATTGCAACCTACTAAAGGTGAGATTTATCTAGATGGAATAAGTATGATAGAAAATCCTAAAGAGGCTAAGGCTATAATTGGATATATTCCTGATGAGCCAACTGTGTGGGACGGGATGACTGGTTTAGAATTTTTAAATTTTGTAGGAGCTTTATATAATATTCCTGCTACTGAAAGAGAAAAAGATATTAAAAAATTATTGAAAATTTATAATTTAGCTGGGACTGAAAATCAGCTATATCAGGATTATTCTCGTGGGGTGAGACAAAAATACTCTATTTTAGCTGCTTTTTTACATCAACCTAGTATTTTATTGATTGATGAACCTATTGTTGGGCTTGATCCTATTAGTATTGATATTACTAAAGACTTGTTGGATGATTTTGTAAAATCAGGAGGTACTGTGTTGATGGTTACTCATACTTTATTTGTAGCTCAAGAACTTGCTACTAGAATTGGAATTTTTGAAAAAGGTAAATTAAAAATTGAAGGGACTTATAAAGAATTAGTTGATAAAGCTCATTTACCCGCCAAAACTTCCCTAGATGATGTTTATAAAAATTATTTAGTTAAATAAATACTATGTCAGAATCATTTGGATTATTATTGTCCTATCCGGGGCAAGTTATAAAAAGATATTTAGCTCGTGAGAAATTTACTCGTATTTTTGCGATTTTTATTCTTTTCTTGATTATTCTATTTGTAGCTATTTCAATTTATGCCAGCACTATTGGTGGCTTGAATTTTATAAGTAAAGATTTAGAGTTAAGAGATGCTTTGTACTTTTATATTATACAATTATTTTATTTGTTAGTTTTTTTACTAAGTTATGGGAATAGTATTTTAGTTATAGCTGCTTCTTTTGCTCGTAAGTCTCATCAATGGATTATAGCTACTCCTTCTTTTTCTATTATGGCTTTTGTAAATTTAATACAATTATTGATTTCTAGTCTTTGGATTTTTCTTGCTGTCATTATTCCTGTTTTGGTTGGTATTGCTCAATTTATGGGAGTTGGTGAAATGCAATTATTCTTAAGTTTTGTATTAACTACAACTTTAATTATTATTGGTAGTCTTGTTGGTGTTTTGACTTATATTTGTATTTTGTATTTACTTAAATACTTTTCTAATTTACTTGGAAGAAATATTGTATCACAATCTTTAGCTATTTTAATAATTATAATTGGTTCGGTTTTAATGATTGCTGTATTTTGGAGAGTTGCTATTCCTCAAGATTTTGTAAAATTTTTTGATGGTAATTATATCATTCAAATGCAGACCATAAGAGATAAGTTGATTTATTTACCTACTTTTGGAATAGCTCAAGTATTATATTATTTGTTATTTACTAATAATGTAATTGGGATATATTATACTTTAATTTTTGCCCCTATTACTGCTATTTTAATATTAATTGTATATATTTTATTGAAAAAAAATTATCTTATAATGTGGCAATTATTACAAGAGGGTAATTATATAGCTAATCATAATGAGGATAAAACATCTAATCATAAATCTTATACTTTTCCTGCAACTGATGCTGTACACACAATTATAGATAAAGAATTATTATTGATTTGGCGAGATAAAAAAAATATCTTTTGGTTATTGTCTGTAATTGGATTATGGCTAGCTCAAACTGCAGTCAGCTGGAGGGTTAATGCTAATGCAGTTAATTATGGAGAAAATTATACTTTTCCTGATTTTATATATGCTTTAATTTTAGCTATTGGTTTATATTTCATTAGTGCTCTTACTCTTAGATTTGTATTCCCTACATTTAGTGCTGAGAGAAAAGTATCTTGGATTTTAGGGGTTGCTCCAATTTCTACTTGGAATATTGCAGTTGGTAAATTATTTATTTATACTGGTTTATTCTTATTTATTGGTAGTCCAATTTTAATTGCTAACTTTATAATTCTAAATTTTGCCTTTTTCCCTGCTTTATTGTATTGGATTGTGTTTAGTTTATCTGTAATTTTAATTATATTGTTAGCTATTTTATTATCTGTAAAATATCCTAATAGGTTTTCTAGTGATCCTGAGACTTTATCTACCACTTTACCTGGACTTGCTTTTACCACTATAGCAATTGGGGGTAGTATTATTATTGCTAATATTATGTATTTAGTACTATCTAATGTAGATTTGGTTATATTATTAGTATTGTTGATTACTACCTTAAATCTATTATTAACTAGTCTTACCTATCATGCTAGTGAAAAATTTGAATATGCAGGTGAAATTATTGCTTAAATAAAACGAAAAAGAGGAAGAATATCCCTCTTTTTCTTGGCTTTTGAGTATATGATTAACCTTTTTTAAGGCTAATGACTTTTTTAGTAGAATCTGACTTTTGCTGTACTCGGACTGTAATTACTCCGTCTTTATAATCAGCTGTGATAGAATCTTCATCTATATCCCCTGGTAATTGTACAGAGCGACTAAATGATTCTTTAGAAATTGATTTGAAGTAATAATGACGATCTTTGTCTTCTTTTTCCTCCTCTTCCGAGACTTTACCTTCTATAGTAAGTACTCGATTATCTAAAGTAATCTCAATATTGTCCTCTTTGAAATCAGGGGCTTGTAGTCTAACAACTATCTCGGAACCTTCTTGATACATTTCCATATCACTTAAAGTTCTTGTTAAGCTAGGGAAAGATGTTTCAAATATTTCATCAAATAGCCTACTTGGGCTTAATTCAAAAGTATTTATTGTTGGTAAATTTCTAACTCTCATATATTTACAATTTAATACTACTAATATATGGTCTGTGATTGTCTGGAGGGTACCCTCCTTAATTATATTATAACTCTAATTTTAGCAGTGTCAAGAGTAGACTGCTAATTACTTCACCACAATTTCACTTAATACTTTTGCCCATTTAGTATCGAGGAAATGTCCGCTATTTGAGATGGTAATTAATTCTCCCTGTAAATCTTTAGCTATATTCTGAGCTTGTATAAAGGGGATATTAGCATCATCCTCTGAACCTATAACTGTAATCTGTCCTTTTATATTGGATTTAACTTTATTTATATCTATTAAATGCTCAAAAAAGTTAGCGTAATTGCCATTGCGAAAATTAGAGTTACTAAGAGAATTATCAAAAGGGGCAATTAAGACAACATCTTGAACTGAGTGTTGAGTTTGCTCTAAGAATAATAAAACTGCTCTAGTACCTAGGCTGTGACCGACCAAAATGACTGGGTTCTTGGCTTCTGCTACCGCCTGCTCTATAATTGGATACCATTCTGTAAAAACTGGATATTTACCACCTGGTAAATTCAGAGTTATCACTTCATTGCCTGACTCTATAATATATTTTCTAAAGTCTGGATGCCACATACTTTGACTATTATGATTGTATCCTGGGATATCTATAATAGTAAAAGACATATTATTTTTGAAAATAGCTAATAATTAGTTGTAAACATCCTACAATACCAATCACTACCCCGACTCCCATCAAAATTGGGAATATAATTTTAGAGGCAAAATTAGCAATAAATGAAAATATAAATAATCCAAAACCTCCCCAAATTAAAAGTTTTGGGTTAAACTTCAGATTTTTACCATTATTACCTCCTATAATTCTAATTTCCATAATTGTAAATTATTATTATACTCTTACATTTACATTATAACATATTTAGATAAAACAAAAACTCCCTCGAGGGGAGCTTCTGTAAAAATTTATAAAAGAGCTTGTGTATTATATAAATTTTAGGGTTTTGTGTCAAGGTTTTATCCCCTACTCCTTCACCACTTTAGCGGAGATAATTTTAACATCTTCTGTTGGACGGTCATTTGGTTGGGCTTCTACTTTACTTATTGCCTCTACTATATCCATTCCCCCGATTACTTTACCTACATTGGTGTGGGCTCCATCTAACCAAGGTGTGGATTCAGCTGTGACGATGAAGAATTGAGATCCATTGGTGTCTGGTCCTGAATTGGCCATAGCAAAACTTCCTTTGACTAATAGCTCGTCATTGATTTCATCATCAAATTTTTCACCAGCATCTCCTGTCCCATATAATCCTGATTTACTTGGATCTTTGGTGTTTGGGTCTCCACCTTGTATCATAAAATTATCAATAACTCTATGGAATAAAGTATTGTCATATACTCCTTCTTTGGTATATTTGATAATTTTAGAAGCTGTGTTGGGGGATAAGTCGCTGAATAGTTCTACTGTAATTTTACCTTTATTAGTATCAAATTCGATAATTGGTCTTTCCTTCATAATGTCTTCATTTAATTTAGTAATCTGTTGAGTGGTCTCAAGACTAGCTTGGAGAGCTTCATTGCCTTTATTGCTGAAATCTTTATTAATATATATGGTTGTTCCTATTACCAATAATGAAATTCCTAGTGCAAAATATCCTAATTGTTTCATATCTGTATACTCTTATTTATATATTATATTTTGTATTTTTATTATATCATAGATTTCAAAAATTATGAATTGTGAATTATAAGTTATGAATTTTAGTCCTCCTCCGTCCCCTCCCAAACTAAAGTATGGGAGGGGACCACCTCCTCCAAAGGAGGACAGAGTACAATATAACTCCGTACTAAAAGGTATGACAAAAAGAACAGGCACAGGTGACTGAAAGGTCGCCCCTACTAAGACAACCACTTAAATTTTCCCCTACCCTTTCAAATAATCTAGATGGGAGTGATCATTATAAATCCAAATCTTCCAACCGGTATAAGGATAGTCGGGATGATATTGCAAGGCTGTAATACCAGCATTATCTAGCCAATGTTGTTCTTGAACTCTTTTGTAAATTTCTGGGGTTAGTGTTTCTCCCAAAATAGCCTGCATAATTATAGTATTCAAGCAAAATTCATGAGTAATTACTCCTATAATACTTTCTGGCCTGTTTTCTAAAAATTCTAGGCAGTCTTGGGCTCTCTTTACCAAACTATCATAACTATCCCCGTCTTCTACTTGTTGATTCGTAGTAAAAAGGCTGTGTTTCCAAGCTTTTTCTATAGATAATATCATTTCATCGTTTCTTAATTTACCTATTATTGAACTTGGTTTTTGGCGTTCTATGAATAAATCTGAGTATTCTGTCTTATAATTGTGTTTTTGATTGATAATTTCTGTGGTTTCTCTAGCTCTGGTTAAAGTACTAGAAATCAGAATTTCTAAATTAAGTTTATTTAATCTATCCGCTAACTTCTCAGCTTGTTGTTTACCTAAATCGGTGATATGTTGCTCTTCTGGATGTATATCTTCATCTGTAGTTTGAATATGACGAAGATTACCCTCACTCTGGGCATGGCGGAAAAAATAAATTGTTTTTTGAGGTTTTGTGTACATAAAAAATATAAAAAGGGTTTGTGGACCGTACTGGGATCGAACCAGCGACCTCTTCCATGCCATGGAAGCGCGCTACCAACTGCGCCAACGGCCCTTTGTGTGTATTATATCAATATATATGTTATATGGCAAATATATTGACTAGATTAGATTATCTTAGACAATGTTTTAATGTTGATATTGATTTTGTCTCCCTTTGGAGGCAGGGAATGCTCATGCAGATATAATTTGTTCTGAGTTTTAAATTTTATAAAATTTTCAAAATAAATTATGTCTAATTTTAGCGAATATTTTTTTCTAAAATTATTGAATAAATCTCTTGTTTTTTAGGGTGAGCACTCCCTGCCCCCAAGGGAGGACAATTACTAACCTGCTACTAGGTGTATATCTTTAATTTATTGATCCCATTTACTTAATAATTTGTCTACGATCTCCTAATCTCATACATTTATTATTTCTTAGAGAAAATATGCTATACTAAATATTATTAATATGTATATATGAAATCTCTCAAACAAGCTACTCTAGTTTTTCTTATCAAAAGGAATAAAGTTGGTATCAAGGAAATATTACTTGCAATGAAAAAAAGAGGTTTTGGAGTAAATAGATGGAATGGGGTTGGTGGTAAAGTAGAGACTGGAGAGACTATTGAACGGGCTTGTCTTAGAGAGACTGAAGAAGAAATATCAGTAAAAATAAAAAATTTTTATAAAGTAGCTGAATTAACCTTTTATTTTAGCGAAAATCCTGATTGGAATCAAACTGTATATGTATATTTAGCTGAGAGTTGGGAAGGAGAGCCAATTGAAAGTGAGGAAATGTTTCCACAATGGTATACTGTAGATAAAATTCCTTATGATACTATGTGGCCAGATGATATATTTTGGTTGCCTAAAGTAATACAAGGCAAAAAACTTAAAGCTAGTTTTACCTTAGGTATGAATGATATTATATTAGATCAAAATATTAAAGTAGTAAATAAATTATAATATTTATATTCTATTTAAGAGTCCAACCACCATCAACTACAAATGTTTGCCCAGTAATATAACTTGATTTGTCTGAAGCTAAAAATGATACCATATTAGCTATATCCTCTGGATTTCCAATTCTTTGTAATGGTATATTTGCTATAGTTTGCTTTTTAGTATCTTCTGGCATCTGAGCTCCTGGAGTTGCAATTGCTCCTGGCAATACAGCATTGACTGTAATATTCTGAGGAGCTAATTCTAAAGCTAAAGCTCTGGTAAGTCCATTGACTCCTCCTTTGGATGCACAATAATGAGCTAAACCTTGAAATCCTATTACTGAAGCTATAGAAGATATATTGATAATTCTACCTCCTTTTGGTAAAAATTTACTAGCAGTTTGAGAGGTTAAAAAAATACTTTTTAGATTGACATTTATTACTTTATCCCAATCTTCTACTTGTATATCTTGAAATGACTTGAATGGATATATTCCTGCATTATTAACCAACACATCTAATCTACCAAATTTATCTATAGTTTTAGCAATTAAATTATCTACTTGAGATTTGTCAGAGACATCACAAGCAATTCCAATAACTTTAATTCCCTCTTCTTGAATTTGACTAGCAGTACTATCGCAATCAACTTGACTAATATCACTAATCACAATATTATAACCAGCTCGAGCTAAATCTTGAGCAATTCCAAAGCCTATACCTTGACGAGATCCTGTTATAATAGCTACTTTATTTTGACTTAACATATATTTTATTTAATTATAATTACTACTTTCTTATTATACCATATTTTATATCTCTAAATTACCATTAACCTCTTGTGGCCTATTTTGTATATTATGTATAATGTCTAAACAAGCTACTACTCCTATCATAATTGCATTATCTGTGGATAAAATTTTATTTGGAATTAAAAGCTTTATATTATTTTGATTAGCATATTCTTCAAAAGCTTGTCTCAATTTAAGATTAGCGGTTACTCCCCCACCTATTATTACTTGATTAACTTTATACTTATTAATTGCCCAATTCAATTTAGCTATTAAAACATCTATAACTGCCTGTTCAAAACTAGCACAAATATTAGAAATATCTTGCTCATTTTGAGGCGGATTATCTTTTATATAATATAAAACTGCAGTTTTAAGACCAGAGAAAGACATTTTACCATCTCCAGAATTTAACATTGGTCTTGGAAATTTTATAGCTTCAATATCTCCATTCTCAGCTAATTTAGAAACTTTAGGGCCTCCCGGATAAGGTAAATTTAACATTTTAGCCACTTTATCAAAAGCCTCTCCAGCAGCATCATCTTGAGTTATTCCAATTATTTCATAATTATTATAATCTTTGACCAAGACTAATTCAGTATGACCTCCGGAAATAGTATAGGCAATAAAAGGATATTCTAAGCTATTTTTACCTTCTAAATTTTCATTCAATAATCCTGAAAAAATATGCCCATGCATATGATTTACCGGTATCAATGGCACACCTAAGCTCTCAGCTA
>Ga0209668_10000477_pt1 | contig 16405 bp, 16 predicted proteins | sample FrelakmetPLP11PL_FD_187150 | JGI IMG/M metagenome (GOLD analysis project Ga0209668, IMG submission 187150) | Freshwater lake sediment microbial communities from the University of Notre Dame, USA, for methane emissions studies - PLP11 PL (SPAdes)... | ecosystem: Environmental > Aquatic >... | reverse complement strand
GTTTCCTCCCCGACCTGGACGCGGTGCCCGCTTCGGTGTGGGACGAGACGGCGATCCTGTGGCTCAACTCTCCGCACAACCCGACGGGTGCGGTGGCGCCGCTCGCGCTCTACACGCGCGCGCTCGAACTCGCGGCGCGCCACGGCTTCTGCGTGGCCAGCGATGAAGCGTACTCCGAGCTGTGCTTCGATCCCGACCTGCCGGTGTCGCTGCTCTCCGCCGGGACCGACCGCGCGCTCGTGTTCCAGACGCTGTCGAAGCGCTCGGCGATGACCGGCTTCCGTTCCGGATTCGTGGCCGGGGACCCTTCCCTGATCGCCACGTTCCGTGAACTGCGCCCGAGCCTTGGCGTGGCCACGCCCGAGTTCGTGCAGGCCGCGGCCGAAGCGGCGTGGAACGACGAGGCGCATGTCGCGACCTTGCGCGCAGGCTTCGCCGCGAAGCGCGCCGAGGCGCTCGCGTTCTTCGCCGGCGCGCCCGCGCACGCCGGCTTTCGCGTCGTGCCCAACGAGGCGACGTTCTACCTGTGGGTCGCGGTGCCGCCGGGCGCTTCGGCGAGCACCATCGCGACGCGCTGGCTCGAGGAGGCCGGGGTCGCGGTGGTGCCCGGCGAGGCGATGGGGCCCGAGGGTGCGGGATTCGTGCGCGTGGCGCTCGTGCCGACGATCGAGGATTGCCGGCAGGCGTGGGAACGCCTGGCGGCGCAACCCGGAGGTCTGCGATGAACGCATTCGGCATCGAGTCCCTGCATGACGCCGTCGTGGCCGCCTGGTCCGATCCCGCACGTCGCCAGTCGCCTGCCGGGCGCGATGCCGGCCGCGCCACCCTCGCCGCGCTCGACCGCGGAGCGATCCGCGTCGCCGAACCGGCGCCCGCGTCGCCCTCCGATCCGGGCGCCCCATCCCGGTGGATCGTCCATCCGTGGGTCAAGCAGGGGATCCTCCTCTACTTCCAGAACGAGGAGATGGAGGACTCGGTCGCCGGCCCGCTCCACTTCCGCGACAAGGTGCCGGTGAAGTCCGACCTGGAAGCCGCGGGCGTGCGCGTCGTGCCGCCCGGGGTCGCGCGCTACGGCAGCTTCCTCGAGCCGGGCGTCATCCTCATGCCGGGCTACGTGAACGTCGGCGCGCGCGTCGGCGCCGGCACGATGGTCGACACGTGGGCCACCGTCGGCTCGTGCGCGCAGGTCGGGAAGGGCGTGCACCTGTCGGGCGGCGTGGGGATCGGCGGCGTGCTCGAGCCGCCGCAGGCGCAGCCGGTCGTGATCGAGGACCACGCGTTCATCGGCTCGCGCTCGATCGTGGTCGAGGGCGTGATCGTCGAGCAGGGGGCGGTGCTGGGCGCGAACACCGTGCTCACCGCGTCGACGTCGATCATCGACGTGACCGGCGACACGCCGGTAGTAACCAAGGGCCGCGTGCCGCGCAACTCGGTCGTCATCCCGGGCACCTGGCCGAAGACGTTCCCGGCGGGCTCGTTCCACGTGCCGTGCGCGCTGATTATCGGCCGGCGCAAGGCGTCGACCGACCTCAAGACGTCGCTCGAGGATGCGCTGCGCGAGAACGACGTCGCGGTGTAGCGGTGTCCGCACGGCGTCGCCCCGGGGTCTGGCTGGTCGGCGCGCTCATCGGGGCGATGATCGGCGCGTACTTCGCGGCACATCCCGGGGCCGGGCCGGTCCCGCCCGCAGAGGTTCTCGACCGGCTCGCCGGGCTCGGCATCACGCCTGGCATGCTCGTCTCCCTGGCGCTGTGGATGGCCCCGGCCGTCGGCTGGGAATTCTCGGTCCGGAGCGCGACCGCGGAGAAGGAGCCGTTCGGAACCCGCCTCGTGCACCTCGACCTCAAGTCCCTCGCGCAGGTGCTCGTGCCCTCCCCCGTGCCCGGACTGCGGATGCGGTTCCTGCCGGCGGCGCCTGCGCTCGTCGTCGCCGCGATCGCCTACGCGCGGAAGATCCGGATGGAGGAGCGCCACCTGCAGGCCCTCTTCGGTGGGCGCTACGAGGAATATCGCCGCCGCACGGGAGGGCTGCTGCCGCGCACCGGTTGAACGCGACGGATGATCCGGTCCCACGCGTGGCGTAGTCTGGGGTCGGTGCGTCCCATGAAATCTTCTCCAACGCGCCCCCGTGGACCGGTGTCTCCATGCACGCGTACTCGCTGACCCATGTCGCCGACACGACCTTGCTCCGCGACCTCAAGACCCTCGTGGCCCGCGATCGTGCAACGACCGCGGCCCTGATCGCCCACATCGCTGAGGTGGACCTGCGGCGGTTGTATGCCGGCGCCGGCCATCCATCGATGTTCGCCTACTGCGTCGAGGAGCTGCGCCTCTCGGAGGATGCGGCCTACAAACGCATCCTGGCGGCACGTGCCGCGCGGAGGTTTCCGCAGCTGTTCGGATTGCTCGCGGAGGGACGGCTGCACCTGACGGCGGTGCGGTTGCTTGCGCCGCAGCTGACACCCGGGAACGCTGAGGATCTGATCGCTGCGGCGGAGGGGCTGGGACGATCCGAGCTCGAGGCGATGCTCGCGCAACGGTTTCCCGCGGCTGCCGAGCCGGCGCGCTCGCGACGCGCGCTCGTGCCCTGCGCGCCGGAGCCGGTCCAGACCGAATCGGCCGCCGAAGCCGGCGCCGGAGGGCTGTTTCAACGGGTCCCGGGACCAGTTGGAACCGGGCTACGGACGGCGGCGGAGGCGTCCGGGGGGACCGAGGCATCTGAGGTGGTGCCGGCACCGCCGCCGGCGCCGACCGCGCCCGCTCCGGCCATCGCGCCGCCCGAGCGCTACCTCCTCCAGGTGACGATCGGGCGGGTGACGCACGACAAGCTGCGCCGGCTGCAGGCGCTACTCGGTCACTCCATTCCGACGGGGGATGTCGCGCAGGTGCTGGACCGGGCGCTCGATGCGCTCCTGGCGCAGGTGGAGCGCAGGAAATTCGCGGCGACCGCGAGCCCGCGCACCCGGACGGGGATGCAGCCTCCAGTCACGGCCCCGACGCGCCGTATCCCCGCGGACGTCCGCCGTGCCGTTTGGGCACGGGACGGGGGACGCTGTACGTTCGTCGGCGTGCGCGGCGGCCGCTGTAGTGGGCGCCGGTTCATCGAGTTCGATCACATCGAACCGGTGGCACGCGGGGGCCCAGCGACCGTCGAGAACCTTCGCCTGCGCTGCCGCCTGCACAATCAGCTGGAGGCCGAGCGGTTGTTCGGAGCGAACTTCATGGCTGGGAAGCGCACAAGAGCGCGCCCGGCGCCGGCCTCCCACGTGCAGGACGCCTCGGCAGCGACCTACGCGGCCGTGCGCTCCCCCCGGGGCAGGAACAACTTCACCAGCACCAGTCCCGCGATGAACCCGCCGACGTGCGCCAGGTACGCCACGCCGCCGCCATCGCGCGGCCCCGCCAGGGAGCCCGCGCCGACGACGAACTGGAACAGCGCCCACATCCCGATCACGAGCAGCGCCGGGACGGCGCGCACCTGGAACCAGACGAGCACGAGCACCGGGTTGCGCGGGAACAGCACGAGGTACGCCGCGAGCACGCCCGAGATCGCGCCCGAGGCGCCGAGGCTGGGCAGGGTCGAGGCCGGCGCGCTCAGGATGTGCGCGAGGGAGGCCAGCACGCCGCACAGCAGGTAGAAGGCGAGGAATGAGAGGTGGCCGAGCACGCTCTCGACGTTGTCGCCGAAGATCCCCAGGTAGAGGAGGTTGCCGATCACGTGGGCCCAGCCGCCGTGCAGGAACATCGAGGTCAGCAGCGTCCACGGCACGGGCCCGCCGAGTCCCGTGCCCCGCGTGTAGTCGGCGGGGATGACGGACCAGCGCGTGACGACGCCCTCGAGGCTGCCCTGGGAGTTGGCGAACAGCTCACCAAGGAAGACGACGATGTTCAGCGCCACGAGGCCGAGAGTCACGTAGGGTACGCGCTTGCGGCGGCTGTTGTCGTCTCCGATGGGAAAGAACACGGGGCCTCCGGGCCGGGGGACGCCGCAGGTTAGCACACGCCACCGTCGCCCTTGTGCGCCCGCGCGGGGGGTTCTAGAGTGCCCCCTCATGGACCCCTTCGCCGATCGTCTCGACCGCCACAACCCCGTGGAGCGCCCGTGGCCGTGATCCGCCTCGAGGGTTTGGCCCTGTTCGGGCGGCATGGCGCGACGCTCGGCGAGCGGCGCGTCGGCACGCGCCTCGAGGTCGACGTCGAGGTCGAGCTCGACGCTGCGCAAGCCGAGAAGAGCGACCGCCTGGCCGACACCGTGTCGTACGATCGGATCGAGGCCGCCGTGCGCAAGGTGGTCGAGGAGGAGTCCTTCCGCCTGCTCGAGGCGCTCGGCGCGCGCATCGCCGGCGTGTGCGTCGAGCGGCTGGGCGTGGTGCGCTGCACGGTGACGCTGACCAAGCGCAACCTGGCGTGGCCGGCCGGCGGAAGTGTCACCGTCGAGGTGACCCGCATCGCGAAGACCGCGAAGATCGCGAAGATCGCGAAGGGCGCGAAGACCGCGAAGACCGCGAAGACCGCGCGGACGAGGAAGCCATGAAGGCGTACGTCGGCCTGGGCTCGAACCTGGGCGACCGCGAGAGCCAGATCCGCACCGCGATCGAGCAGATCGCGCAGCTTCCGGACACCTCGCTTGTCCAGGGCTCGTCGCTCTACGACACGGCGCCGGTGGGCGACCTTGAGCAGCCCAATTTCCTGAACGCCGTCGCCGTGTTCGAGACCGAGCTCGAGCCGAAGACGTTCCTGTGGAACCTGCTGCTCATCGAGCGGCGCATGGGTCGCGTGCGCCACGCCGACCGCCGCCACGGGCCACGCACGATTGACCTCGACCTCCTGTTCCACGGCGACACCGTGCTCGACGAGCCCGGGATCACCCTGCCGCACCCCGAGATCGCCCGGCGCGGGTTCGTCCTCGTTCCGCTGTTCGAGGTCGATCCGCACTTCGTCCACCCGGCGCTGGGGGTCCCGGTGAGCGCGCTGCTCGACCGGCTCGACCCGCTGCCCGCGATGCGGCGCACGAGCAAGCTCTGGTGAACACGCGCGCCGGCGAGAATCGCTACATCGTGGTCGAGGGCGTGATCGGCGCCGGGAAGACGAGCCTGTCGCGCATGCTCTCCGAGCGCCTGCAGGCCAAGCTGTTGCTCGAGGAAGTCGAAGAAAATCCCTTCCTGAAGGACTTCTACACCGATCGGGCGCGCTTCGCGTTCCAGACGCAGATGCACTTTCTATTCAGCAGGTATCAACAGCAGCGCGAGCTGCGGCAGCAGGACCTGTTCAGGGAGAAGACGGTTTCTGACTACCTGTTCCAGAAGGACCGCATTTTCGCGAACCTGAACCTGTCCGACAAGGAGTTGTCCCTCTACGAAAAGGTCGTGAGCTGGCTCGAGCTCGAAGTGACACGGCCGGACGTCGTCGTCTACCTGCAGGCCGGCACCGACACGTTGCTCGAACGCGTGGCCAGGCGCGGCCGGCCGTTCGAGCGCGACATGGACCGCGACTACATGCAGGCGCTGAACGAGGCTTATAACTATTTCTTCTTTCACTACGCCGAAGCGCCGACGCTGATCGTGAACACGAACGGCATTGATTTTGTAAAGAACCGCGCCGATCTCGAGGATCTCGAGGCGCGCATCCTGGCGCATCGTGAGGGCACGGTGTACTACACGCCGATGCCGTCGAAGGACCGCCGCCGCCTGCTGCTCGACGCGGCCCACACGCCCGAGCCCGAGCCCGAGCCCGAGCCCGAACCCGAGCCGGATCCGCCAACGCCAGCCGAGACCGCCGCCGAGACCGCCGCCGCCGCGGCCCCGGAGAAGACGACGAAGCGCCCGAAGACCAAGCGCGCCACCCGGGCCAAGGCGCCCGCGAAGGGGAACCGATGAGCGACCGCTTCACTGCGCCCGGCGTTCGCGCGCTCAAGGCCGAGGGGAAGAAGATCGTCTGCGTCACCGCGTACGACTTTCCGTCGGCGAAGCTCGCCTCGGAAGCCGGCATCGAGCTCATCCTCGTCGGCGACTCGCTGGGCATGGTCGTGCTGGGCTACGACTCGACGCTGCCGGTGACGATGGAGGAAATGCTGCACCACGTGCGCGCCGTGTCGCGCGCGAAGCCGCGCTCGCTGGTCATCGGCGACCTGCCGTTCATGTCCTACCAGACCGGCCCGATCGACGCGCTACGCAACGCGGGTCGCATGGTGCAGGAGGGCGGCGCCGACTGTGTCAAGCTCGAGGGCGGCGCGCGCGTCGCCGAGGCCGTGCGCGCCATCGTCGAGGCGGGGATCCCGGTCATGGGGCACCTGGGGCTCACCCCGCAGAGCATGCTCGCCATGGGCGGCTTCCGCGTGCAGGGCAAGGGCGACGAGGCCGCGTCGCGGCTGCTGCGCGAGGCGAAGCTGCTCGAGTCTTGCGGCGCGTTCTCGCTCGCGCTCGAGGGCATCCCGCGCGCGCTGGCGAAGGACATCACCGCCGCGGTCACCATCCCGACGATCGGCATCGGCGCGGGACCCGACTGCGACGGGCAGGTGCTCGTGTGGCACGACGTCCTGGGCTACGGCCACGGCCGGGTGCCGAAGTTCGTGCGCCGCTACGCCGACATGGGCGGGACCGCGGCCGACGGGTTGGCCCGCTTCGCCGCCGACGTCCGCTCGGGCGCGTTTCCTTCCGATGACGAGTCGTATGGCAGCTAGGCGCCGTGCCGCCGGTCGCGCAAGGATTGTCCCGGCGGTCTCGTCCGTCGAGGCGGTGCGCCGCATCGTCGCTGCCTGGCGGGTGCGCGGCGAGCGCATCGCGTTCGTCCCGACGATGGGCTACCTGCACGACGGCCACCTATCGCTCGTGCGCCGGGCCGCCCGCGTCGCCGACCGCGTCATCGTGAGCGTGTTCGTCAATCCGCTGCAGTTCGGCCCGCGCGAGGACTTCGCCGCATATCCGCGCGACTGGAGCCGCGACCGACGCCTGCTCGGCGAGGTCGCCACCGACCTGGTGTTCACGCCCCAGTCGCGCCTGTACGTCGCGCCCGATCACGCGACGCAGATCTCGGTCGAGGGTGTCGCCCGTCCGCTCGAGGGCGAGGAGCGCCCCGGGCACTTCGCCGGCGTCGCCACCGTCGTCGCCAAGCTGCTCAACTCGGTGATCCCGGACGACCTGTGGCTCGGCCAGAAGGACGCCCAGCAGGTCGCCGTCGTCCGCCGCATGATGTCCGACCTCGACTGGCCGGTGCGCCTGCACGTCGGGCCGACCGTGCGCGAGCGCGACGGCCTCGCCATGTCGTCGCGCAACGTGCGGCTGTCCCCGGCCGAGCGCGCCCAGGCGCCGCTCCTGTACCGCGCGCTCAAGGCCGGCCGCGACGTGATGCGCGAGGGCGGGAACGGCCGTCGCACCGCCCGGCCATCGATCGCTGCGCACGCCCGCGCCGCCGAACGCGCCATGGCGCGCGTGCTGGCCGGCGCCACGCTGGGCAAGATCGACTACGCCGCCGCGGTCGATCCGCACACGTTCCAGCCGCCCATCGACGTGGCGCCGCCGCGCCGCGTTCTGCTGCTCGTCGCCGTGCGCTTTCCATCCGCGCGGCTCATCGACAACGTGCCCGTACCCTGCGGACCCTCCCGATGAACGAATCCGTCACCGCCGTCATCCTCGCCGCCGGCGAGGGCAAGCGCATGAAGTCCGACCTCGCGAAGGTGCTCCATCCCCTCGACGGGCGGCCGCTGCTCGATCACGTGCTCGCCGCCTGCGAGGAGGCGGGCGTGGCCCGTGCCGTCGTCGTCGTCGGTTCGCGGCGCGACCAGGTGATCGCGTGGCTCGCCGCGCGGCCGAAGACCGCAATGGATGTCCGCTACGCGGTGCAGGCCGAGCAGCACGGGACCGGCCACGCGCTGCGCTGCGCCTTTCCGGTCGTCGACGAGGGCGGCCCGCCGACCCGCCTGGCCGTGCTCTGCGGCGATGCGCCGCTGCTTAGGCCGCACACCGTGCGCGCGCTGTTCGACCTCCATCACGGGCGCGGCGCGGCGGCGACGGTCCTCACCGCCGACCTCGCCGATCCGACGGGCTACGGCCGCGTGATCCGCGATGCGACGGGGGCCGTGGAGAAGATCGTCGAGCACAAGGATGCGACCGACGCCGAGCGCGCGGTGCGCGAGATCAACAGCGCCGACTACGTGTTCGACACGGCCGACGTGCGCTCGGCCCTGGCCGAGGTCACGGCCGACAACCAGCAGGGCGAGTACTACCTGACCGACACGATCGCCATCCTCAAGGCGCGCGGCCGCACGGTCGTCGCGTGCAAGGCCGACGACCCGCGCGAGGTGCTGGGGGTCAACACGACCGAGCAGCTCGCGGAGGCCGAGGTCGCGCTGGCCGAAATGCGCGCTCGCGAGCGGGCCGCGGCGGGGGGGCTGTCATGAACCGGATCTTCGCCGGCTGGCGCATGCGCTACGTGGCGACGGCGAGCAAGACGTCGGGCTGCCTGTTCTGCGCCCTCAAGAAGAAGGGCGACGACCGCTCGCGCTGGATCATCGAGCGTGGGCCGCGCGCGTTTCTGGTTCTCAACGCGTTTCCGTACAACTCGGGGCACGTGATGATTGCCGTGAACCGGCACGTGGGCTCGATCGCCGGGCTCACGCCGGCCGAGCAGGATGACGTCTGGCGCCTGCTGGACCGTTCCGAGCGGGCGCTCCATCGCGTCTACCGGCCCGAGGGGATCAACGTCGGCATCAACCTGGGCCGCGCCGCCGGCGCAGGCGTCGACGGGCACCTGCACATCCACGTCGTGCCGCGCTGGAACGGCGACACGAACTTCATGTCCACCGTGGGCGAGACGCGCGTCCTGCCCGAGGACCTGACGGCCACCTTCGATCGCCTCGAGGCGGCCCTCGGAGCCCTGCGCCGGTGAGCGACAGTGGGCGCATCGCGCCGCGCCGCCCGGCCGCGCGCTCGGGCAAGGCGGGGAAGGGCGAGGAGGGGGGCGGCGGGACGCCGCGCGGGCTGCTCCCCATCCTCCTCGTGGTCGTCCTGGCGTTCGGCGGCTCCGTGGCCTGGCGGTGGTGGGGGCCCGGCGCCTCGCCGACCGCGACGGCGGTGCCCGGCGTGACCCCGGGTGGCGGCCGTCCGCTCCCCGCGCGGCCCAGGGCCCCGGAAATGGACGGCGCCCCGGTCCGGATCGAGGTCGTCAACGGCTCGGGCGAGCCCGGCGCGGCCGCAAAACTGGCGTCGTATCTGCGCGATGGAGGGTTTAATGTCGTTCTCGTGGGTTCCGGCGACCGCTACGACTACGTGCGGACGATCGTCGTGGACCGCACCGGAGACGAGAGAGCGGCCGCCGCGGTCGCCGCGTATCTCGGGCCGGTGCAGCGTGTGCGCCAGCGCGCCCGCTCGGAGGCCGACGTGACGGTGGTCGTCGGCCGGGACCGGGGTCGGGTGCCGTGGGGCGAGGGACGGACCGCGAAGGGAAGGGGGTGACGCGATGCCGCAGATCGGAGCCACCGAACTCATCATCATCCTGCTCGCCGTGCTCGTCCTGTTCGGGGCGAACCAGATTCCGAAGTTCGCGCGCAACCTGGGCCAGGGAATGAAGGAGTTCAAGAAGGCCGCTCGCGAACTGTCCGAGGACGACGACAAGCCTGCGGAGACGCCTCCCCGGAAGGACGTCTCGTCTTAGTCGGATCTTGAGCCAGGCCTGATCAGGAACGAAGCGGCCCTCCTCGCATCGCTGCGGGGAGGGCCTTCTTCTTGCCCTGCGTATCACTCAGGAATCTACAACGTATCCTCGATCTCCGGGCGCAGGTCCTCGACCTTCGCATCGGCCACCGTGCGATCGATCCACGCCCGCAGCCAGCGCTGCTGGCGGCTGCTCAGGAGCTGGCTCGAGAGCTGTCCCTTGAGCTGCTCGAACATCACCGGGTCGGCCGGCGTGCCGGCGTCCTTGCGCACGAGGTAGACGCCCGTCGTGGCGACGACCGGACCGCCGGTCTGGCCGACCGGCAGGCCGAACGCGAGGCCGACGGCGCGCGGAGCGGGGGAGAGGCGCGGATCGGGGTTCGAGCGCGGGAACATCTCGGTCGTGATCACGGCCGTCCCGGCCTCGGTCGCGGCCTGCTCGAGCGACTTCCCGCCCTTGACCGCGGCGAGCATCTTCTCGGCGTCGGCCAGCGGCTTCGCCTGGCGGAGCGTGAGCTCGACGGCGCGACGGACGTCTTCCTTCGCGTCCTCGTAGGGGCGCGGGCCTGCCTCGCGGCGATCCGCGATCTGGACGATGACCCAGCCTGTTTCGGTGCCGTAGGCGCGGCTGACTTCGCCTTTCTTCGCCCGCACTGCCCACTGCTGGACGTGCGGCAGCTGCAGCAGCGTCGGCTCGAACTGGCCCTGTGCGAACCAGCCCGTGGTCGTCGCCACCAGGCCGCGCGCCGCCGCCAGCTCGCCCAGCGGCTTCTTGGCCGCGTCGGCGCGGAGCTTGCGCACCGCCTCGACGTCGGCCTGCATCGACTCGGACGAGGGATGGATCGGCTTCTGGATCTGCGCCAGGCGCACCGTCGCCTCGCCGGTCGGCGGCTGCGTCCGGCTGAGCAGGCGGAAGATGAAGTACGTGTTCCCGTCGCGGATCGGGTCGGTGACGTCGCCGACCTTCATCATCGCGATGACCGGTTGGAGCGGCGCCGGCAGGCGCGAGACCGGCACGTCCTGGCCGATGTCGCCGCCGCGCTCGGCGAACGGTCCCTCGGAACGCTCCTGCGCCAGCAGGGCGAAGTCACGGCCGCCGCGCACCTCGGCCACGATCGCCCTGACTTCGAGGAGCGTGGACGAATCCTCGGCGGCGCCGACGGTGAGCGGGAACTGGACGATCTCGGCCTTGACCTGCGCGACCGCCTCGAACTCGCCCTTGTGGCCCTCGTAGTACGCCTTGAGGGTGGCGTCCGCCAGCTTCATGGTGTCGACGGGGGCCATGTCGAGCGGGAGCAGCACGAGCGACGCCTTCGCCTGCTCGTACTGGTTCGCGTACAGGCGTTGCAGCTCGGGCTCGGAGATCTTGACGCCCGCGATGACCTTCTCCTCGAGGCGCTGGGCCGGGAGGACGGTACGCAGGCGAGCCTCGAGCGGCGTCCAATCGTTGGACGGGTCGGCGAGCGCCGACAGCCACTTCGTGCGATCGAAGCGGCCGTTGGTCTGGAACGCGGCGTTCGCCGTGATGTCCGGCGGGGGAGTGTTCTTGGCCGCGTAAACGACCTCGGCGTCGGTGGCGGTGAACCCGGAGCGCCGGGCGACCGCGTCGACGGCGCGCTCGGTGACGAGGTTGAACCACGCCTGCTCGCGCAGGAGCGCGGCGTCACGGCCCTGGGGCCGCGTGCCGTACTGGGCCTGGTAGTTGTTCTCGGCCACCGTGACCGCGTTGGCGAACTCCGCCTGGCGAACCGTGGTGTCGCCGATCTTGCCGATCGCGTCCGTGGTATTCATGGCGCGGCTCATGTCACCAACGCCCGAACCGAAGATGAAGATGAAGCCACCGATGAACGTGACGACCGTTCCGATCGTCAGGATCCACCACAGGGTGCGGATCCGCTTCGATCCGCTCCGAAAGTGCTTGAGCATGCGCAGGAGACTCCGCGTGAGAACCGCCGGGAGGGCCGGAGGCGTGCGGACCGAGCGGTCCGGGCGTCCGACGAGTGACTCGGAAGTGTAGCACGCGACACGGCGCGGCCTCAACGTCGCCCGAAGGGCGCCCCGACGTCGCCCCGCAGGCCATGAAAGGCTTGACCTGCGAGCGCGCCGTGCCGCACGTTGTTCGCCACGGACTGGTCGAGCACTTCCCCTCCCGCAAGGCATGGACGCATGGCCGGACGCAACGCATCGGAAGAGGTCCTCGCGCCCGCCGCGGCGGACGCAGCCGTGCCGACCCTGCCGGCCCAGGTCCTCGATGCGCTCGATCAGGTCGTCGTCGCCCTCGACCGCGACCGTCGCGTCCTCTACGCCAACCGCCGGATCGGCGAGCTCCTCGGCGTGTCTCCCGAGGCCCTCGTCGGCCTGCCGGCGAAGGACCTGTTCCAGGGCATCGATGCCAAGTGGCTGCGCGGCGCCTCGTCCGAGTCGCGGGACTTCCGCCTGTCGGCCGAGGGGCGCGAGGTGACCCTCAAGGCCGAGGCCGCCCAGATGCGGTCGGACAGCGGCGAGGTGCTTGGGTCGGTCGTCCTCGCCGACGCGGTCGCCGAGACCGAGGACGGCGAGTTCCAGAAGAAGATCGACCGGCTGGTCTCCCTCGGCGAGCTCTCGGCCTACGTCGCCCACGAGATCCGCAACCCGCTGACCGGCATCCGCACCACGGTCCAGTTCGTGTCCTCCAAGCTCAAGCCCAACGACGCGCGGCGCGAGGACCTGGACGACGTGATCAAGGAACTCGACCGGATCGAGCAGATCATCACCGGCCTGCTCCTCTTTGCCCGCCCGCAGAGCGGCCGTCCGTCCCTGTGCGGCATCGAGGCCGTGGTCGAGAAGACGCTCGCCGGCATCGAGCTCCAGCTGGCCGACGCCGGCGTTGCGCTCGAGCGCGACTTCGCCACCGACCTGCCGGAGCTCTGGCTCGACCCCGACCTCGTGCACCAGGTCTTCCTGAATCTTTCCTTGAATGCCATCCAGGCGATGCCGCAGGGCGGCACGCTCACCGTCACCACCGGGATGCGGCGCTACCGGACGCGACGCTCCTTTGTTGACGTCTCCTTCACCGACACCGGGCAAGGGATCCCCAGGGAAGCGATGGAGAAGATCTTCGATCCTTTCTTCACCACCCGCTCGATGGGCACCGGGCTCGGTCTCTCGATTTCACTGCAAATCGTGCGGGATCATGGCGGCGTGATCACGGCCAAGAACAATCCCTCGGGGGGCGCGACGCTGCGCGTCTCGTTCCCGCTGCCACCCGCCGAGACGGTGGAGCGGCCGTGAGCCCGAACGTCGTCGTGATCGACGACGAGATCCTCATTCGGAAATCCCTGTCGCGCGTGCTGAAAGCACGCGGGTACCGGGTGGAAACCGCCGCCACCGGCTCCGCCGGTGTCGAACTTGTCGAGCGCATCCGGCCGCAGGTCGCCATCCTCGACATGCGCCTGCCCGACACCGACGGCCTGTCGGTGCTGCGCAAGGTGAAGGCGGCTGTGGCGGACACCCAGGTCATCGTCATCACCGCCTTCGGCGACGTCGACTCGGCGGTCGAGGCGATGAAGCTCGGCGCCGCCGACTTCGTGCGCAAGCCCTACGAGCTCGACGAGATCACCCTGGCGGTCGACAGCGCCGCGCAGGCCTTCGCCCGCGAGAACGAGCTCGAGGCGTTCAAGCGCACCGCGCTCGACCGCGTGCTCGGCGACGAGATCATCGGCGAGAGCCCGCCCATGCTCGAGCTGCGCGAGCTGCTGGCCAAGGTCGCCGCCTCCGAGGCCACGACGGTCCTCATCGAGGGCGAGTCCGGCACGGGCAAGGAACTGGTGGCGCGGGCGCTCCACTACCGCTCCGAGCGGGCCGATTACCCCCAGGTCGAGGTGAACTGCTCGCAGTTCCAGGAGGCCCTGCTCGACAACGAGCTGTTCGGCCACGAGAAGGGCGCCTTCACCGACGCGCGCGAGGTGAAGAAGGGGCTGGTCGAGCTGTGCGACCGGGGCACGCTGTTCCTCGACGAGGTGGGGGACATGCCGCTCGGCACGCAGGCCATGCTCCTGCGCTTCATCGACCAGCGCCAGTTCAAGCGCGTGGGCGGCACCGAGAACATCCGCGTCGACCTGCGCCTGGTGGCCGCAACGAACAAGCGCCTGGCCGACGAGGTCGAGCGCGGGCGATTCCGCGAGGACCTCTACTACCGGCTCAAGGTGGTGACGATCACGTTGCCGCCCCTGCGCGAGCGCAGCGACGACATCCTGCTGCTGGCGCGGCATTTCCTGCAGGAGTTCAGCCGCAAGTTCAAGAAGGACTTCGACTCGATCTCGCCGGAGGCCGCCGAGGCGCTCGCGCGCTACGCGTGGCCGGGCAACGTACGCCAGCTCAAGAACCTCATCGAGCGCATCGTGCTCCTCGAAGACGGCGCGCTGCTCGACGCCGAGCACCTGCCGCCCGAGATCCTCGGCGCGGTGCAGGGCGCGGCGACGGGCGCGGCCGCGACTTCGATGTCCCTGGCCAAGATCGAGGAGCGTCACATCCGCCAGATCATGCGCATGACCGACGGCAACAAGTCGCGCGCGGCGCGCATCCTCGGCATCTCGCGCCCGACGCTGATCGAGAAGTTGAAGCGGATGGGCGCCGAACTGGAAGCGGCGCGCGACCGCGCCTGAACATCGGCCCGCCCTCGCTTGCGGCCGCACGTGTCAAGGTTCACGACATGTAAGGAAATCGAACGGGTCCCCTAAGTCGTTGATATTACGCTGGTTCAATCTGACACGATCACCCGCGTGTAAAGAAACACGACACTTCCCGAGCCCCTAAGTCGTTGTCCCGCAACGATCGTCTCCCGTCCGCTCCATCCCCCGTCGTTTCGTGATTCCGTAATCGATTGCACGGCATGGGTTAACGGCGACGGGTCTCCCCGCGTTGCGGCTGGATCGTGCTTTTGGCACGACGGATGCTTGTCCAAGGACTGGAAGAAGGCCGGAGGTGGAATGTCCAAGAGCGTGCTCCTCGTCGACGATGAAGTTCTTCTCTGCCGCACGCTCGCCAATGCGATTCGGGACGCCGGTCACCGCGTGGTGACCGCCGAAAGCGCGGAGGCTGCGGCGCTCCACCTGTTCCCAAGTCAGCGATTCGATGTCGTCGTGCTCGACCACCGCCTTCCGGGTGAAAGCGGTGTCCAGCTCCTCGAGCGCATGCGCGCCGCGGGGCAGTCCACACCGGCGATCCTGATGACCGCGTACGAGACGGCGAGCATGCGGAGCCGTGCGTTCGAACTGGCGGTCGCGGGCTTCTTCCGGAAGCCCTTCAACCTCGGCGAGCTGCTTGCCTGCATCGAGCAGGTCACCGAGTCGGCGGAAGCCGTCCAGGCGGTACGAGCGAGCCAGGCGAAGTCGGCCTGAAGTTGTTCCACGGGTCCCCGACCCATCGTTCAAGGATCCTCAGGACCACGGAGGGGGTGATTTCCAAGATGGCGAAGAAGGCTGCCAAGAAGAAGGCGACGAAGAAGGCTGCGAAGAAGACCACGAAGAAGGCTGCGAAGAAGAAGAAGTAACTTCTTTCGCACCGGACCTGGCACGTCCGCAACGGGGGCGACCCGCAAGGGTCGCCCCCCGTATTCGTTCGGGCCCCATGCTACAGTGCAGGCGACTCTCCCACGTTCCTTCCTTCCTGGAGATCGCGTGCCGCCGTCCGATGCCGCGCCCGCCACGATCCGCGTGCGGGGCGCCCGCCAGCACAACCTGAAGAACCTCGACCTCGACCTGCCCCGCGGCGCCCTCACCGTGGTCACCGGCGTCTCGGGCAGCGGCAAGTCGTCCCTGGCGTTCGACACCCTCTACGCCGAGGGGCAACGCCGCTATGTCGAGTCGGTCTCGACCTATGCCAAGCAGTTCCTCGATCGCCTGCCGCGCCCGGACGTCGACAGCGTCTCGGGCCTGTCGCCAGCGGTCGCCATCCGACAGACCAACCGCGCCCGCAGCGCCCGCTCGACGGTCGGCACGGCCACCGAGGTGCACGACTATCTGCGCCTGCTGTTCGCGCGCGTCGGGATCACCATCTGCCCGCGCTGCGGCCGCGCGATCGGTGCCGACTCGCCGGGCTCGATCGTGGCTGGCGCGGCGGGCTTTCCGGCCGATGCCGAGGTGCGGATCTTCGCCCCGGTCGCGCTGCCGCCGCGGCTGCCGTGGGCCGACGTGGCCGCCGGGCTGCGGGCGAACGGCTATCTTCGTGTCGCCCTCCCGGCTGTTCCCGACGTGCTGCTCGATCTCGAATCCATGGCGAAGCTGCCGCGCGGCACGAAGTCGATCCTCGTCCTGATCGATCGCTTTCGCTGGAAGCCCGGGCTCGAGACGCGCCTGGCCGAGGCGGCCGAGGCGGCGTTCCGCCGCGGCGAGGGTCGGCTGATGCTCGGCGTGGGCGCGGCGGGCGCGCCCGGCTCGCTGCGGGCGTTCAGCGAGCGCCGCGAGTGCGCCGAGGATGGCATCGTCTTCCCCGAGCCGCAACCGCACCTGTTCTCGTTCAACTCGCCGCTCGGCGTGTGCCCGGCGTGCAAGGGCTTCGGCGACGTGCTCGAGTTCGCGCTCGACCTGGTCGTGCCCGATCCGCGGCGCACCCTGCGCGAGGGCGCGATCGATCCCTGGGCCGGCTCGTGGCGCGCACACTTCGAGGACAAGTTCGAGGAGCTGTCGCAGCGCCACGGCGTGCGGCTCGACGTGCCGTGGGCGAAGCTCCCGGCCGCGCACCAGGCGCTCGTGCTCGAGGGAGGGCCCGGCTTCAAGGGC
>Ga0209668_10000476_pt1 | contig 16408 bp, 13 predicted proteins | sample FrelakmetPLP11PL_FD_187150 | JGI IMG/M metagenome (GOLD analysis project Ga0209668, IMG submission 187150) | Freshwater lake sediment microbial communities from the University of Notre Dame, USA, for methane emissions studies - PLP11 PL (SPAdes)... | ecosystem: Environmental > Aquatic >... | reverse complement strand
TCCCCCGCCGGCGGGGGACATTACGAATCCGCTCGCGAGCGCATTCCCCGTAGCGTGCTGCGGGGTAAGCGAGCGAATGGGGAACATAATTATTCCTTATGGATCGAAGATTCTCCGCAGTTTACTTCGGAGAGCTTCAATCCTGCATCGGCTTCAGCCGATGGTAGTACACTTGTTGAGACGAGAATGTAACATGAAATACGTAGATGAATACAGAGATCGGTCGCTCGTCAAGGGGCTCCTTGCCGCCATCGAAAAGCGTTCGCGGAGAATAGACAGAGAAATCAAGATTATGGAGATCTGCGGGACTCATACCCATGTGATTGGCCGGTTTGGGATCAAGAAACTTTTGCCGGCGCAAATCCGGCTCATTTCCGGTCCTGGCTGTCCGGTGTGCGTCACGTCGATTCACGATGTGGACAAGGCCCTCTATCTGGCTGAACAAAAGGGCTCGATCTTTGCCACGTTCGGGGATATGCTCAGGGTACCTGGCACGCATCGTGAGAGCCTGCAAAAATCACGGGCGGCGGGCGCAGACATCCGGGTTGTATCATCAGCTGCTGACTGTATTGATATAGCAGGGAAGAACAGCGGCAAGGAAGTGATCATGATGGGGATCGGTTTTGAAACGACCGCTCCCACAGTAGCTGCGGTAGTAGCATTGTGCCGGGAAAAAGGAATTAAAAATTTCTCCGTCTTCTCAGCGCATAAAATCGTGCCCCCTGCCCTTAAAGCCCTTATAGCAGATACATCTCTTAATATTGACGGATTCATCTGTCCGGGACATGTAAGCACCATCATCGGTACCAAACCTTATGCCATAATCCCCGAAGCGGGAAGGGCAGCCGTAATTACAGGATTTGAACCGGTCGATATTCTGGAGGGCATTCTGATGATCCTCGGTCAGATAGCGGAAGGCAAAAAAGAGGTTGCCGTACAGTATGCCAGGGGCATGAAGACTGAGGGAAATCCCCGCGCACGGGAGATCATGTATAGGGTTTTCCGGACGGGAGATGCGGAGTGGAGAGGCCTTGGCACAATACCCGCGAGCGGTCTTTCCCTGCGCGATGAATATACAATGTACGATGCATTGGAGAAATTTGATATTCCCCCGATCCACTCGGTGGAAATAAAAGGGTGTGGCTGCGGCGATGTGCTTAAAGGAGTCATTCTTCCCTCTCAGTGTTCCCTGTTTAGAAAGACGTGCACTCCTATAAATCCTATCGGTCCCTGCATGGTTTCTTCCGAAGGTACCTGCGCGGCATATTACAAGTATCATCTTGAACCGTGAAAAATTCTTTTCCCCTACAAGAGTTATCTTCGAAAAAGCTGCTGTCATCTTCAGGATTAGAGGGATCAAGTGGCCGAGGGTTCGAGTGAAATTGGAAAAAACACTTGAACCATTGACCCCTTGCATCCTTTCTGCGACTAAACGGAGGCATTGTTATTTATGATTAGGGGGTATGGAACATAAAGAGTAATGTCATAAAGAGGGTACGCTGCCATTTCTCAGGCATTGTCCAGGGAGTGGGATTTCGTCCCTTCATCTATCGACTCGCAGCGAAGCATTCTCTATCAGGGTACGTTCAAAATCGTTCTGATGGGGTTGTTGTAGAAGTGGAGGGTCCGGAAGTATCAATCGCTTCTTTCATGTCCGGAGTACAGGGGGATCTCCCTCCACTTGCTGAGGTTTCACAAATTTCCTGCGCCGAGGTAGAAATCAAAGAAGATACGGGATTCCGGATTATCGAAAGTGAATCCGGCGGACTGGGAAAGGTCTATATTACGCCGGATATTGCCACGTGCAGCCAATGTTTCGCGGAGCTTTTTGATCCCGAGGATCGAAGATTTCGTTACCCTTTTATCAACTGCACAAACTGCGGCCCACGTCTGACGATTATCAAAGATATCCCCTACGATCGGATCAACACGTCCATGTCCTGTTTCCCCTTGTGTCCTCTCTGCCGGGGAGAATATGATAATCCGGCGGATCGCAGGTTTCACGCGGAGCCGAACGCATGTCCTGCCTGCGGACCGGCACTTTCACTCCTCGATGAAGCCGGAAAACTTCTTCCCGACAAGGATCCCCTCCGTAAGGTTGTCACCTTGCTTCTCAAAGGGTACGTGGTGGCGATGAAAGGCCTGGGAGGTTTTCATCTTGCCGTTGACGCGGCCAACGACGAAGCCTTAAAAAGATTGCGATCGAGGAAGTTCAGGGAAGAAAAACCTCTGGCCATCATGGTAAAGGACATCAGTGCGGCCGCCCGAATTGCGCAGCTGGGAAAAGAGGAAGAGGCGCTCCTTCTCTCCCCCCAGCGGCCTATCGTTCTTGTGAGGAGAAGAGAAACAGACGCGATTTCCCCCGCTGTCGCCCCGGGCGTGTCCGATCTGGGAATCATGCTCCCGTACACACCGCTCCATCATATGCTTCTGGAAAATCATTTTCAGGCCCTCGTGATGACAAGTGCCAACCAGGTGGATGAACCCATCTGTATCACAAACAGGGAAGCCATACAACGGTTGCGGGGCATCGCCGATTACTTCCTCATCCATAACAGGGATATCCTGGTCCGTTGTGATGATTCCATCGTCACGGTATCGTCGGGAAAGAAAAGAATGCTGCGACGGTCACGGGGATTTGCCCCCAAGCCTGTCACTCTGAAAAAATGGTATCCGGAAATTCTTGCCCTGGGACCGCAGATGAAAACGACCCTGTGCATTTTGAAAGGAACACTTGCATTTGTAAGCCCCCACATCGGCGATATGGAAACGCCTGAGGCGCGCGACTTTCATCAGGAGAGCCTCACTCTCATGCAGAAAATCGCAGAGTGCAAGCCCGACATCATTGCGTGTGATCTCCATCCGTCCTATTACACCACAAAGCTCGCCGAAGAGCTTCCCACTTCCCGCATCATCAAGGTCCAGCACCACCATGCGCATATCGTGAGCGCCATGGCGGAACACGGTATCGAGGGTGAGGTTATCGGCGTGGCCATGGACGGGACCGGATACGGTCTGGACGGCACCGTGTGGGGCGGGGAATTCCTCGTTGCCGAAGAAGCGGCTTTCACGCGCATTGGCCATATCATGAATTATCTTCTTCCCGGCGGGGAGAAGGCCATCCGGGAGCCTTGGCGCATTGCGGTGAGTCTCCTGAGAGAAGCATACGGCAATAACTGGCAGGAAGCAGCAGAGGAATTACAGATCGTTCCGGAGAAGAGTTATTATGAAACAATGAACAGAATCATGGTGCAAAAATTTAATTCCCCTTTGACGTCGAGCCTTGGGAGGCTCTTTGACGGTGTTGCTGCCCTGCTGGGAGTTCGCAAGATGGTAACCTTTGAAGGACAGGCTGCGATGGAACTCGAAGCAATGGCGAAGGGAAAGACAGATGTCTTGTTACCGGTTGATATACGCGAGACGGGAAATGTTCTGTGTCTCGACTTTTCGCCTATGATCCGGAACATTGTGGATGAAATAAGGAAGGGAAGAAACAAAACTGAAATTGCCTGTGCCTTCCATGTGACCCTGCCGGTTGTTTTCCGGGATATGGCGGAAGCAATACGGAGGCGCACGGGAATCGACCGTGTTGTCCTCAGCGGAGGGTGCTTTCAAAACCGCATCCTCACGGAGGGAACGATTTCAGAACTTGAAAAAGCGGGCTTCGTTGTATACTTTCATCATCTATTACCTACCAACGACGGCTGCATCTCCCTCGGCCAGGCCGTTTGCGCGGGAGCGCAGGTAATGCGTGGCATATAAGAGAATCTGTGAATTTTTTTTAAACCTCAATAAGAGAATAAACAGGAAGATACTGTGACGGCTATATGGCCTTCTTTGATGAAGTGAGTTTTTTAAAGACGGGATGTCGCCGGGCGGCGAGATTTACGATACGGCTGATCATTTCTCCGTATGAGTAGCCTGCGACTTCGGCAGCACAGGCCATACTGGCGTCTGCAGTGATATCGGAATTCGGGTTTACATCCAGCACATAGAATACGCCGTCCCTGATCCGGATATCAAGCCTCGCATAGTCGCGGCACCCCGTGGTTTTGTATGCAAGGATACTGGTGTGCTTTAATCGTTCATATTCCGTTTCGTCCAGGAGTGCGGGCAACTGCAGACCGATCTTCACATAATGGGTTGATCCCGGCTTGAACTTGGAATCGTATGTGCAGAGGCGGTCACGCACATCATCGAAAGCAGTGAAATCCATTTCTGCGGGCGGCAGCATCTCAATACGACCATTACCCCAGAGAGAAACGTGCAATTCCCGTCCGTCAATGAAATCCTCGACAATAGCGGGTTGGCGGAATACATCGAGTATATATGCAATACGTTCTTTCAGTTCTTCTTTTGACATGACGACGGCATCAGTAGTGAGACCATAACTGCAGTGCTCTCGGGATGGTTTCACAATTGCCGGAAAACAATGCCAATCATTAATAGCGGGCGAATCATACATACGCCAGAGGGGCGTCGGCACTCCGGCCATTTCCAACAGGCGTTTGACTCCCTGCTTATCCCAGCACGAATGCAGCACTTCGGGCGTTGATCCGCTATAAGTGAAATGCATCTCTTCCAGCGTGCCGGCGGCGAGCGCTTCGCTGTGCGGCACGCTGGGAATATCTTCACACCAATTGAAGACGATATACTCATCGGGTTCATGACAACTGAGGCGGGAGCGAAGATCGGAATCGTGCACAGGAACATTGTTGACCGGATGGCCCTCTGTGTGGAGGACTGATTCAAGTCTTGCAACTTCCTGGTAAGCGAGATCTATATCGGAGGGATCCCATGAGGGATCGATGTTGTGAAGCAGCAGAACCGGTAGATCGGTGCGACCTCTATTAAAAGACATGTTGCACTACCTCCCTCTTGAAGGCTCGCCCGGAGCAGTTATTGAGTACCTTCATATTTCTCGGAAGTCAGATCCCCTCTCTCTTTGAAGCAGGATGTGATCTCTTCTCCCGGAAGTCGACAGTGCAATTGCGGCCTATCCTCACAGCCCCGAAGGAATAATCTCTGCGGTAAAAAGTTTGGAAATATTACCTGTGAGACCGCCTTTTCTTATACCCTCATTTCGTCTTTTATTATGATTTACTTATACCTAATTTCATTGAATAAATCAAGCACTATTTTATTATTGCTGATTGTTTTTTTCGCATTACCGTGTAGTAAATTTTAGAAAACGTTCCAGCTTGCCCTTTTCCGTGAGCACCTTCAATCCCAAATCATCACGCGTCGCAGGGATGTCGGGCGATTCGCTCCGCTTCACCGAAATCATGGCCTTCGCCGGACATGCAGATACACAGAGTCCGCAGCCGATACACCTTTCGATATCAACGACGGCAATCGCGTTCTTTATTTCAACGGCGCACCGGAAGGATGGGCATCAAGAATTTCGCGCAGAGTTTCGTATACGTCCATGGCTGGTTGTTCATGTAACCGCGCGTTGATAGGTGTTCATTTCATCCGCGAGCCAGCGAGTCCACTTTTCTATGCCCTCACCTGTCTTGCAGGAAGCTTCGATTATAGTGATTCCAGGGTTCAGCGGGATGACTCTCTTTTTCATGGCGCTCATATCAAAATCGGCGACACCAAGATAATCTATTTTGTTCACGACGAGGATATCGCACACGCTGAAGATCAGGGGATACTTAAGGGGTTTGTCATCCCCCTCCGGGACACTCAGGATCATGGCGTTTTTATGGGCGCCCGTATCAAATTCCGCCGGGCAGACGAGATTCCCAATGTTTTCGATTATGACGAGGTCGAGATTTTTCAGATCCATCTCGTCCAGAGCCATCTTAATCATGGTCGCGTCAAGATGACAAAATCCCCCTGTCTTTAACTGAACGGCGGGGATGCCTTCCTGGACTACCTTTTCTGCATCCACCATGGAGTCTATATCCCCTTCAATTACCCCGATCCTGCACGTATCCTTCATCCTGCGGATGGTGTTTACGATGAGACTCGTCTTGCCACCTCCCGGCGATGCCATAAGGTTCAGCATAAAAACATTATGCACGCGGAGCATATCTCTGATTTCATCCGCGAGATTCTTATTATCAGACAGGATATCTTCCTTTATTTCTATCAAACGTATGTCAGCCATTCTCTCACCTCATGGTTTATGAAATTGTTATATCCTTAATATAAAATTCCCGGCCGGAAATGAGCGAACTCTTTATCCCCTTGCAGCGAGGACATGCGAAATCCTTTGAGTCTTTAAAAGAAACTTCGAACGTGTGTGCGCACTCTTTGCATTGAAAGATAATCGGTGATGTTTCCACATCGATTATCGCTCCTTCGGCAATGGTGCCCTTGCTGAGATAGTCAAAGTATTGCTGAATACAGTCGCCGACGAGCTCACTTAGTTCCCCTATCTTGAGGTTGATGGCGAGAACCTTCTCCGCCTTGTGAGTCTGGGCATGCTTAAGGACGATACTAAGGATGCTTTCTGTAACGGAAAGTTCATGCATATATTCATCTCCAGAAAATCTTCCTTATACGAATACAACACAAAATAGCAATAAAAAAATAACCGGATGAGAACCCATACGCGCTGCGTTCTTCTTTGCTATTGACATAAAAGTTCCTTTCTTATACTACACAGCAAGAAATGGAGACACGAGTTCGTAATGGAATATGGAACTTATTATTTATATTTCTGATTTTTTTATTCATCTCGACCGGTACCTGGGATTGATAATCCAGGCATTCGGTAATTGGACGTATGTTATCTTTTTCCTGGTGATCTTCTGCGAGACCGGTCTCGTCGTCACTCCTTTTCTCCCCGGGGATTCTCTCCTCTTTGGATTGGGCACGTTTGCTGCCTTGGGATTGTTGGAGATCGAATGGCTGTTGATACTCCTCTCAATTGCCGCGGTGGCGGGAAACATGGTGAACTATGCCATTGGAAAGTTCGTGGGGCCGAAAGTGTTTCACAAAGAAAATGTCCGTTTTCTCAACAAGGAATATCTTGATCGAACCCATAGGTTTTATGAAAAACACGGGGGCAAAACAATAGTGATTGCCAGATTCATACCGATCATACGTACATTTGCCCCCTTTGTGGCCGGTATCGGGAATATGACCTATACGCGTTTTACCTTATACAATGTACTGGGCAGTATTGCATGGGTGACGATTTTTATTGCAGGAGGCTATTATTTCGGCAATCTGCCAGTAGTGAAGAGAAATTTCACGCTTGTCATCTTCGCGATCATTATAATTTCGGTACTCCCTATTGTATTTGAATATATCCGCCAGCGCAGCCGACCATCCCGGGAGAGGCCATAGGGAAAAGTAGCAATAGTGTAGAGTTTTAACGTTGTCAGTCCTGGAAGGGGATAGGGCATGAAGAAAAAGACCGTACTGATTCTCGTTGCAGGTTTATTGCTCTGTTTTGTCACGACAGTTGGGGCGGAAAGTTCGAATGTCGTGAAAATCGGCAGTGATGTGACTATTGAGGAGGGTACGAAGGTTCATAATGTCCTGACGATCGGCGGGCAGGTCACCGTAGATGGTGTCGTAGAAAACAATATCGTTGCCCTTGGGGGTTCCGTCGTTTTGACAAGAACCGCGGTGGTTCGCGGAAATGTGTTTGCCCTCGGGGGCATAATTGTCAGGGGGAGGGGAGCAGAGGTTCATGGTAATGTTACCGAGATCAATGCAGACGATATCTCTTCGGCCATCGCGAACGCCCTGAGTGAAGAATGGGAAGGATGGTCCTGGATTTTTGCCATTGTTTCTGTTGCCATTTTTCTGGGTGTTCTGCTCCTCACCGTCCTCGCTGTCTTCCTTATTCCGAAGCCCGTGCGGCTTATTGCGGCAGCCGTGAGGGAAAAGCCGTTCAAGGTTACTGTCTGGGGTCTTGCCGGGCTGGTATTGGTTGTTCCTTTAGCAGTGCTTCTGGCAGTTTCGGTTGTCGGTATTGTGCTGATTCCCCTGGAAATGGCCATTGTCCTTTGCGCGGTTCTCATTGGTTTTATCTCCGTATCGCAGCTTGTTGGTCAGAAATTATTCGCCATTCTCAAAAGACAGGATCAAAGCATGATGCGGGAAACGGTCTGGGGGCTTATCGTCCTGTGGCTGATCGGGTGGATACCTTATGTGGGCTGGATGGTCAAGGTGTGCGCCATAGTCCTCGGCCTGGGAGGTGTGCTTTTGACGCGTTTTGGTACCAATCAGCACATATAGTATCACCTGTGTTGTCCTAAAAAATGCACAATCATCCTGATTGTTGTAAAAACTCATTATCATAAAAGCCGCTTATAAAAATATACAGAAAATGCTCATTCCTGCTTGACAGGCACACATCATTTATTTACATTAAACAGTAGCACTTATAGAAAAATAATAGGAGGAGGTAGGGACTGTGAAAAGGTATGCGTTCATTGTTTTGAGTGTTGTATGCATTATGGGTCTTATGTCGATAGGGGCATCACCGGCAGCTGCCGTGAAGGTAGGCATTGTTCTGCCTCTCACAGGCGCCGAAGCAAAATTTGGAGAGATTGAAAAGCGGTCCTTTGAAATGGCCGTGGATGAAATCAATAAACAGGGCGGTATTAAAGGGGAAAAGATCGAATTGATTATGGAAGATGACACGGGGCGGCCGGAAGTGGGTCGATCGGTCGCGGAAAAACTGATCAACAAAGACAAGGTTGTCATGCTTGGCGGCGGCTATTCCAGTTCCGTTACCTATGCCGTGGCCGGTGTGGCTCAGCAAAACCGCATACCCTTTCTCGTCAATACGGGCTCTGCTGATAGAATTACCACCTCAGGCTGGGATTATGTTTTCCGTTTGAATCCTCCGGTCAGTGAGTATGCCGGGGCGATCGAATCGCTTCTTACTGAAATCGTAAAGCCGGAAACAGTCGTAATTCTCAATGAAAATTCCCTGTTCGGTACGTCAGGCGCCAAATCATTTGAGGAAACCTGCACGAAGTTAGGCTACAAGGTACTTCTTAAGCAGGGATATGAAGCGGGCGGAATTGATTTCAAACCTGTTCTCGTCAGGGTTAAACAGCTCAATCCAGACATAATCTATATGGTGTCCTATATCATGGATGCTTCTCTGCTCATGAAACAGGCGAAAGAATTGAAATTAACACCGAAGATGTTTATCGGCGGGGCGGCGGGCTTCACCATGCCGGAATTCATGAAGAACGCCGGAGTCGCTGCCGAAAAAGTAATTTCGGCCACCCTCTGGTATCAGAGCCTGGATTATCCGGGGGCGATGCAGTATTTTAAGAATTACAAAGCCAGGTATAAGGACGACACGGAATATCACGGCGCAGAAGCCTATGCGGCCGCGCAAATTATCGCTGATGCCCTCATCCGGGCAAAATCATTTAACCCTGACGATATCAAGCAGGCATTGTCCGAAACCTATGCGATGACCGTCTTTGGTCCGGTTAAATTCATATCCTACGATAAGTTTAAAAATCAGAACAAGCTGCCAACCTACGTCGTTCAGTGGATAAACGGAAAGCTTGAATTGGTCTGGCCTTCCAGTATGGCCTCGAAACAATTCGTCTATCCCGTAGACTGGCTGCAAACCTGGCAATACAAATGACAGAATCATGCCATCAATAAACTGCCGCCTCGATTATCGTGGCGGCAGTTCAAATACGCGAAAGAGCTGTCACGGAATAACTGTTGCGTGACAGCTCCTTAGTTGTAATTTCACGAAATGTCTCAGGGCTTTTTTGAGAGGACCATCACATGGATGTCTTTATCCAGACACTCGTCGCGGGGATTCTTATCGGAGGAATCTACAGTTTGATCGGCATCGGAATGACACTGATTATGGGTGTCATGGGCATCATCAATCTGGCCCATGGACAGTTGATGATGGTAGCCATGTATATCACCTTTGTGCTGCATCACGCGTTTGAAATCGACCCTTACATCTCGCTGTTCGTTACCATGCCTTCTTTATTTCTCTTAGGTGTTGTTCTCCAAAAACTGTTTCTGAACCCTTTGATGAAAGTTGAATCCATCCTCCCTGAAAATCAAGTCTTGATGACCGTGGGCATTGGGATAGTTTTGACGGAGATCGCCAGGTTTATTTTTACTTCCGATTATAAAACGGTGGAGACTTCATACAGCTCGGCGGCATTTTTTATCGGCGACATCTCTTTCAACCAGCCTATGTGTTTTGCGTTTATTATCGCCGTTGTGTTTACGGCGCTCCTTTTTTGGTTTTTATTGAAAACGGATTTGGGCCGCTCCATTAGGGCGACTGCCCAGGATAAAGACGCGGCAACCCTGATGGGTGTGAACAGCGGTCGGATAACCATCATTACATTTGGGTTAGGTTCAGCGCTTGTAGCCTCGGCGGGGAGTTTATTAATACCGATTTTCTATCTTTTCCCCGATATCGGCGGCCCTTTTACCTTGAAGGCCTTCGTGATCACCATACTGGGAGGACTGGGGAGTACGGTGGGCGCCATAGTCGGGGGACTTGTCCTGGGCATTGCAGAATCTATGGGTGCGACGTATATCGGCATGGGTTATAAGGAAATGGTCGGCTTTGTCATATTCGTGCTTGTCCTGGTGTTCTTGCCGGGTGGCTTAAAGCGCCTGACGAAAGTATAATATAAGAGGTAACTATGGAGAAAAAGCATATTCCGTACATCATTCTGGGACTTCTTGCGGTTGCATTTCCATTCTTCGTCACTTCTGATTACTATCTCCATCTGGTCATCATCGCCCTTATGTGGGTTGTCATAGGGTCCGCATGGAACCTGCTGGCAGGGTACACAGGACAGGTATCCTTCGGGCATGCCATGTTTTTCGGAATAGGGGCCTATACCGCGGGGATCTTTGTGACAAAACTGGAAATTTCCGCCTGGTGGGGCATGGCGTTCGGTGGTATTGTTGCCATGCTGATCGGTCTCTTTGTAGGCTGGGTATGCTTTCGATTAAGAGGTCCATACTTTGCCCTTGCCACCCTTGCCGGCGGCGAAATATTCAGACTCATCGCAACCAACTGGGAGAGCCTGACGGATGGAATGGTGGGGATTCTCACTATTCAGACCTTCAGAAGCAAACTTCCCTACTACTATATGGCCCTTGCCCTTGCCTTTATGTGCATAGTTGTCATACACCTGATTATGAAATCCAAATGGGGGTACTATTTTGTTTCGATCCGGGAGGATCAGGATGCGGCGGAATCCCTGGGCATCAACACAACGCTCTATAAAAATATATCCCTCCTGGTAAGCTCATTTTTCACAGGAATGGCAGGAGCGTTTTACATGAACTACATGGGCTTCATTGATCCCCATGTCGTGTTTTCCCTCCATTACATATCCATTATGGCGATCCTCGTGGGCATTGTGGGAGGAGTGGCGACGATAATGGGACCTGCCGTGGGCGCATTCATTATGGTAGGCCTCCAGGAAACTTTCAGAAGCGCGTTTTTTGGTCTGGCCCCCTCATGGACAAGCGAAGCCCATGCACTGGTCTTTGGCCTCCTGGTTATTTTTGTGATCCTGTTTCTGCCGAACGGTGTGGTGGGTGACTGGCTGAAAATAAAGAGAAATGTTTTTCGCGTCAGAGCATCAAGCGAACGATACTGATAGTGGAGAAGAGATATGGCACTCCTGGAAGTGAAAAATCTTACAAAAATGTTTGGGGGACTGAGGGCGGTCGGTAACGTCACTTTCCATGTAAACGAAGGAGAAATTGTGGGACTTATCGGTCCCAACGGCTCAGGAAAGACAACCATTTTCAATTGTATCAACCAGTATTACACCCTCACTTCCGGTGATATATTCTTTGAGGGCAAAAGCCTGAAAGGATTAAAAACTCACGTGATCTGTCATATGGGGATCGGCAGGACGTTTCAGGTAGTCAAACCACTTTCCAGGATGACGGTGCTGGATAACGTGACGGCGTCCGCCTTCTGCCGCGTTGGTTCTATCAAAGAGGCGCAGGGCGAGGCGCTCAGAATCCTGGAATTCAGTGACCTTATGGACCAGAAAGACAAGCTGGCGAAGAGTCTCCCTATAGGGAAAAGGAAGCGTCTGGAGATTGCCAGAGCCCTGGCAACGAAGCCGAAACTCATCCTTCTGGATGAAACGGCGGCGGGCCTGACCCCTTCAGAACTGGATGCAGCCATAGAGCTGATCAAAAAAATGAGGGATAGCGGCATTACCGTCCTGATTGTAGAGCACATTATGAAAGTCATTATGTCCATATCCGATCGAATCCACGCGATCAACTTCGGCCAGACCATTGCGGAAGGCACGCCCCACGAGGTAGCTAATAATCCGGCAGTGATCGAGGCGTATCTGGGAGAGGCGTATGCTCAGTGTTAAGGGAATAAACGTGTTTTACGGAGACCTCCAGGTACTCTGGGATGTTTCCTTTGAGGTGAAAGAAAAAGAAATAGTGGTCTTGGTCGGTTCCAACGGCGCGGGGAAATCCACGACGTTGAGAACCATATCCGCCCTCCTCACCCCCAAAAAAGGGACAATTGAGTTCAGCGGCACGCGTATCGACCACACACCGGCAAATAAGATTATCGAGTACGGTATTGTCCACGTTCCGGAAGCGAGGCGCCTGTTTCCGGAAATGACCGTAGAGGAAAACCTGATCATGGGTTCTCTCAACGGCGAGGCCAAACGCAAACGTGGTGATACCATGGAGTATGTCTATGGCCTGTTTCCAAGGCTCAAGGAAAGAAAAAAGCAGACCGCGGGAACACTGTCCGGCGGAGAACAGCAGATGCTCGCCGTAGGCAGGGGACTTATGTCATTACCCAAGCTCATGATGCTTGACGAACCGTCGCTGGGACTCGCTCCTCTACTTGTTCAGGATATTTTCAATATGGTGAAGAAGATCAACGAAGCGGGGGTCACGGTCCTTTTGGTGGAGCAGAATGTAAGACAGACCCTGGGAATGTGCAACCGGGCATATGTCCTGGAAAACGGCCGCATTGTATTGGAAGGGCCCGGATGCGAGCTTCTGGAAAACGAAAAGGTAAAAGAGGCCTTTTTAGGAATTTAAAGAAAGAGAAATTCCCGCCTTATTTTTTTCTTACCGGAAAGGTCAGACCCGCCCCAAGGTAGCCGATGAGGGACACAAGGGGAGCGAATGACAGGGTTATCAGCAGGTATACAATACGTGCCAGCCCGCAATTATTAAGAATGCCAGGGTCAGCAATTCTCCAGAAAAGAACACCCGCACCAAGAACGACAAGCACGCCTGAGAGCACAATTTTCCACACCACCGGTTTCATCGGCTTCGCCAGATAATTTAACCACCACGTGAAGAATCCTGTTACCATTCCCACGGGCAAGAATAGAATCCCGCCGATTAAGCAATGAAAGGCGGTGGTTTCTAAGGATTCTATGCCGGTAAACAGATACAGAATATTGAAGAAGGCAACGGACAGAAGGAATACAATAGGAAAGTGAACCGTCATGGGATGGGGATGCCGTTCGAGAAAGGGGAAGCGGTCAACGAGAGATGACACAAAAGCCGGCATCAATCTCCGCGGTTCGGTCTTCTTGGCTAACACCCCCACCTGAGGATATCTTTCAAAAACCTCTTCATCATGGGGCGCCGCCGGGAATTCCGAACTGAGATCCCGTCCTGCATGATGCCGGTTCATGTGCAATCCCCCCTCCCAGAGACCGCTCTGGCTGACATCATAGACCTTTCCCCCATGCGCGATATAGACAGGTTTGCCGTTTTTGCCGTCGAAATCAGAAAGAGCCTCAAGATCAAATTCTTTCATAGATAAAATCCCTCGTGCTTAATGGAATAAAAAAATCGCATCTAAAAAGAAAAATAGCCACCCGCTCACTGTCGCCAGTCCGACATAGAAGAGCGGCTTCTTTTTCGTCAACGCGGAAACGGATGAGAGCATGATCGCGATTTGCAGGAAAATGAGGGCGTACCCGAAATTACCCGCACGGTTCTGGGCTTCTTCTTTCGATTTTGCCAGACCATCGGCGGTTGCCTTGATCTCCTCCTTTTCCTTGTCGTAGCGTGTAATCTGTTTGTCATAATTGGCTATGAGCTGGGCATATTTGTCCTTCACCGCCTTTGGCTTAGCAGCCGGCGCCATCGTATCCAATTCCAGCTTTTGCTTCTGTATTTCATAAATGTACGATTTGATGCTTTTCGCCTGATAATACGCCCACTGACTCGTCTCCTGTCCCTGATTCAGAATAGCACGGGATGAGTATTTCCCCAGGTAGAGTGTAGTAATCGCGGCAAGGACCGCCATGATCGCGGTAGCCAGAGCTACCCACGACATCCATATATCTGGTTTTTTTTCAGACATATAATTGATTCTCCTAAAGTAAGTATATAGGAAATTTGCCAACACCTCCCTTTGGTAAAGGGAGGTTGGGAGGGATTTTCAAAGCGTCAACGTATTACCACTATTCTTTTTATTTAAAAAAAGGGTTAACCAAAATTTAAGCTAACCCTCAAATATTCCATGGTGGAGCTGACGAGGATCGAACTCGTGACCTCTTGAATGCCATTCAAGCGCTCTCCCAGCTGAGCTACAGCCCCACTTTGCGCATATCTTCAATGGGAAAGATGACTTAGCATACGGGTTTACAGCTTGTCAATACATTTTTCTTGACATTTGACAGGCCCTTATATAATCACACACACTGTGCCGGAGTGGTGAAACTGGTAGACGCAGGGGACTCAAAATCCCCCGCCCGCAAGGGCATCCCGGTTCGAACCCGGGCTCCGGCACCACGGAGATATCAAAGGGTTACAAGCTTGAGATGGGGTTTGTGACCCTTTATTTTGGGGGAAAATTGGGGCGATTGTGATAATTTTCTCCCGGGTCTCGTCCATGGCGATACTGCATGCCAGAGTGATCGATGTTGTGGTTTTACCCCACCAGCATTTTGATTAATAATGGCAACGATTTTATTCAAGCATGAGAATTTCTCCTTCTTACTACCCTCATCATTTAAAATATGTTTCGATTTGCATTAGTCCCAGTCAGTGAATCTAACTGAATAGCGGATGGAGATGACTTCTTGTTTCAGTATTAATACTATTTTTTGGAAACTACAAAATGTGACAGCATCAGCCGCAGTCACGTAAGTATGCCCGGTTAATATTGGTGTAAATGAGTGTGGTGTAAGATGCGAGGATTGAAAGTCCCCCGCTGATTGTGAAAAGACTTCGTTTAGCAGGAAGAAACAGATCGTCGATGTTGCTTAATGTTTACTGCGAGTATTAGATTGAGCTATTATTGATTATTGAAAGCGAGATTTGCGGTTGATGCTTTTGTGTAGCAACTTTCATCCCGTTATGCTCAAGAGCGAGCAATAAAAAAATGAAATACGCCGGTTATTGGCTTCACCTACGAGTCTGCACTCAATGAGGACGCCGACAACTGATGATTTGCATTCGAAATGATTAAAAAAGGCGGAATCAACATGTCCCGCCTTTTTACACAGCCATGATTATCTTGCGAAATGAGGATGACCCACGCACCGGGAGGAGCTGGCTGCATCCCAGAGAGGGAGATATGGACAAATCATGGGTAATCCATACCAGTTATCTGTCATCCTTTTTCTATATGTGACTTAGCTGTTTTAACCGCCAAGTCTTTATCCTTTGTGAACATCCACCACTGTGGCTGTGTCGTGTGAGGGCCATTCTCTTTGTCGCGACCTCTGCAATAATACCAGTATCCGAATCGATCGACGGTAGAAAAAGGATGGATGCGAGAATCTCCCCGTGTTTCAAAAAGCGTTAGAATGCAATTGCATCGTGCGTGTGACTTAAACAAGCCCCCGTAATCTTTCTCTTTGCCTGAAGGGTACGAACAATTGTGGTATATGCCGTTGGCGTCGGACTTCCCAGAAGAGCAAATCAATGTTTGCCTTTTTCACTTTCTATGGGAAGCTTTAATAATCAAAGGCTTCTTTTCACGTCCTCAATATACTATGACCGAATACGCCAAGACATCCGAGGATGGAGCTATTTATGGATATTGCCGAATGGTTAATACTAGAAAATAGAAACATCCCCGATACCCTATTTACACTGCTTTCAAATTTTCATATTTCTTCTACTTGCAGGATACAACACACTTACTATTCGCATAAATACATGTATATCCAGCTGGGCATGCCGCCGTTGTGCAAACAGTACAGTTCTGAAAATTTAAGCGTATTTCTGCACCCGGGGGAGTAGTCGCAGGGGGTGTTGGTGGACGGGGCACGGGACACATTTTCCCGCTCCCGGGTGGGCAGTCATTCACACATTGCATGGTAGTACGTCCCGGTAACTGGATGCAGCCCGTGCTGCCGGCGGGGCACATTTTCCCGCTCCCGGGAGGACAATCATTCACACATCTTGGGAGCTCTCCGCGTACCCCACTCTGAACGCAGCCGGTGCTTCC
>Ga0209668_10000475_pt1 | contig 16421 bp, 6 predicted proteins | sample FrelakmetPLP11PL_FD_187150 | JGI IMG/M metagenome (GOLD analysis project Ga0209668, IMG submission 187150) | Freshwater lake sediment microbial communities from the University of Notre Dame, USA, for methane emissions studies - PLP11 PL (SPAdes)... | ecosystem: Environmental > Aquatic >... | reverse complement strand
GCTAAATCTTTTATATTTAAATTTATAAGTTTTTGTTCAAATTTTGTTGGTTTTGATAATTTATTATGTTTTGGTAAATTTATCCATCTTTGTCTAATTTTATCTTGCTCTTCTTCAGATTTTAATTCAAAAGTTTTTCTCCAACTTTTTCCAATTTTTTCTCTAGTCTTTTCATTAAAAGCCGGATTATTTTTTTTCATTCTTTCTGAAATCTTTTTGCAATATTCTTTGTTATTACTTCTAGTAACGAATCCTTTTCCATTTGAAAATGGATTCGTTCCATTATGCATCGACATGTGACCACCAGGAATTCCATTGCTATCAAATCTTTTGCCGCAAATTTTACAAAAAGAGATATTACTTAAATCATCAGAATAAAATTTTAAAATATCTTCACTATTTAAATCTTTTACTTCTATATATCCTCTATTTTTTGTCCAAAATTTATGATTACCTGTAACTTTTAATTCTATTATTTTATCTTTAAATTGAATTTTTACTCTGTACCACTTATCTGTTAATAAAGTTTTCATTTTTCTTAAAATCAATTTTTTTTCTATTATTTTTTTTTCATGATTATAAGATAAAACATGTGTAATAAATTTATTTTCATAAATTTCTTTAATTTTCAATTGCTTTCCATAGTCTACCATTATTCTTGTACTTTTATAAAAACACTCATCAACTAGCATGCATCTGACAGTTGATAAAAACGATTTTATTTTATCATTTCTTACAAAACTCTTTTTTACAATTTCATCTTTTTCTGATAGTTCTTTTTCTTCATCATCAAATGGCACATACTTTTTATCTAATGCTGAATGAATAGTTTGTATCATACAAACATTTATTTTTTGAATATCACATTCTCCACCACCAATTTTGCCAATTGACACATTCAACATTTTACTTAATTCATCGTGTGCCTGCTCAAACAAATCACCAGTATGAACTACAAATATAGAAATTGTATTTATTTTAGCTAAAATTGCTGCAGCTATTACAGTCTTTCCTCCGCCTGTAGCTACTTGAATTACAAATCTTTGACTATTGACAGCTTTGTCAGCTATTTCTAATTGATAATCTCTAAATTGTAATTTTTCTTTAGTATTTTTTGGATTATATAAAGGTAAGGCAGGACCAATATCAAACATTTGTCTTTTGTCAATAACATCATATTCTATATTAAACTTGTCAAAAACATCTGCAGCTTTTGAAAAAAGGCCTGAAGGAAATGATTGTTTTAATTTGTTAAATAATTCATGTTCTAATTCTATAAAATCATATCCATTAAATTCTAATGTCTTATAGGTCATAGCTATTGAAAGCTCATTTACGACCATTCTATCAAGATTACCGACAATTTTACTATTAATATTTGAAATTTCAATTATAATCATATCGTATTATATGATTTTTCATGATCAATTTTACAATTAATGTCAAAATACACTTAAACATGTCTCAGATTTAATTAGATAACTTTAAATTTAAAGTTAATAGTTATCTATTAATTAAAAAATCACTTATTAGATGACTTCTAGAAGGTTAATTATGTTAAAAAATCAATCAGTTACGAGCATATGAAAATCAATCAGTTATAAGTAATGCAATCAATAAAAAAGATGATCATTTTGTGATCACCTTTTGTTTTAAATCTATTAACTATTTTTCAACATCTTTACTGAATTTTAATAAATCAATAAATGCATATACCAATCCAACAAATAATGGCACAATTACATGAGAAACTGCCCAACCTTTTATTTCAAATGGCAAATGAAATTTATTAAATGGTATCATTGGCACAATATAAGTGTTTGCAATAATAGCTAAAAAGGCTGCAAAAGCTGCATTAACATTTTTCATAATAACCTCTATGTGATTAAATTGTGATAAGTATTTTTATTTATCACAAAATAAACAAAAAATCAATGATTCTTTGCAATTAATCTATCATTAATAAAGAAAAAGTCAACACCTATATGGTCGACATCTGCTGATGAAAAAATATTATTAATGTCATTATTTGTATATGTCATAACATACAATAACAATTCATTTTTTATTAAAAACCCATCAGAAGCAACGCATAATCCAAAAACAACAGCTTGCTTATAATTTGTAATATCAATTGGTAACATCATAATTGACTTTAAAGCTGTTGCTTCATTACCACCTCTTTCAACTTCATTTAACATATCATTATATCTTGAAGTCAATACATCATTTAATTTAATAATATCTTGACTTATATTAGAATACTCTAACAATTCGCCAAATGCATAACAAATTTGATTAGTAATAAATTTACCAATATTACCTACTCCAGCTATTGAATCACCTTTCAATAAATATTCTACATCTTTTTGTACAGGCAAATATGAAATCAATGTATTTTGATATTTTTTTACATCAATATTATTTGATAGATTACCTGAACCATCAGAATGAACAAATCCTGTTGATGATTTTAATATTCCACTTAATTGAGTACCAACATCATCTGTCAAACCCTGATATGGTAAATATTTATAAATAATTTTTATTTGAGCACCATCATGAGGTTCAGCAATATAATCCATGTCTATCCATAACTGTTGACCATCAATTATTGTTGCGTCATCTCTAACTTGAACCCAGTTATTTGTTGGCAATTCACTATTAGTTGTATAAGCTGATACATTAATTGTAGGTATACTTCTATAAGTTATTGCGTAATCTGCTGGATTTGATGAAATTGGATTATATAACACACCATTATTGTTTACAAGAACAAATTGATCAATGTTACCATTTGAACTTTGTTTAAATACTGGATAATATCCTATAGCAATTAAATCTGTATTTGTTGGAATAAAAACAAACGATAATATTTTTGCAAATGAATACTGAGTTAAAGATGTTGGATGTCTAAAAATTTGACCAGAAACTAATGATGGCTGTTGATCATAAAAAGTAGTAGTGGCTATTTCATCTACTCCAGTTTGGGTAGTATAAATGCCTCTAATCATCCAAATTTTATTTGTAGTAAATGACAAATACAATCTTCTTGTTGTAGCACTTGTATTACTAATAGAAATTGATCTAATTGTGCCATCTACAATTGTAGTTGACGACATAATAGGCGTGATTGCAATCTCTTTATTGTGTCTATTAAATCTGTAATTTGAAGCAAAACTATTAATTGAACCAGAATGAGAGAAATTTAATTGTTTTGAATTTCTACATACATATAACGATTGATTTGATAAATCAGAACCTGCTCTAACAATTCCGGCATGAGGAATATAGCTACTTTCAGCAATTGGAAATAATGATGCATTAACATAATTAACTTTTAAAATTTCATTAGCAAAAACAGATAATCCATTATTTGCAGGATATTTTATATCATATACAATCCATAATTGCTGATTTAACATATTTTCATTTATTGTGAAAGTTGCAATAGATGTTCCGGTATTAATCCATGAACCATTAACATTAGATATTCCTGATAAATTTTTATATACTAATGGTTTTGTTGCAACATTTGCATCATTTGTTCCAATAATTATTGTTCCTACAGGTGATCCATTTGGTACTTTAACAGTTATTGTATCACCTATTTGCCAAGTGCCAGAAGATCTACTAGTATAAAAATCTTGAGAAATATCAGTGTCACCTACATTTATTTTAATTACGTTAGATAAAACAGTACTTTCAACATCACTAATTACAGTTTTTGTTTTATCACAATTACTTAATGTTGAATAACCTGTTACATTGACATCAGATAAAACATCATATATTAAAGTTTCTTTTCGTTTAGTTTTGTTTTGACCAATCAATAAATCTTGAATAGATTTTTTTAATATTTCATCATATGAAATTTGACTATCAAATAATATTTTATGTCTAACATCAATGACATCACTTTCACTTACAGAATCATAAAATAATCCATCAGGTCTATCTGAAGTGCTTGTACTTATAGCAAAATCTGAAGCATTTTGTCCATTTAGATCTTCGTCAATATAAGATGAAATTGCACGCCTAAAAACAAAAGCTATTGGTATTGCGTAAATATAACCATCTACAGATCCAAGTTGTGATCTTGAAGCATTATCTCCATTTCCTGCAATCCATAGACCATAATCATTACTTGAACCCATATTTGTGAATGTGAAAGGATTTACAGGAATAGCTGCAGTTCCTTGAGCAAATGTAATATTGTCAAATATTGTTGAATTTTGAAAATTTGGTGCTGTTACATTATCTTGAACTCTAATTCTATATTGAATTTGAACTCTCTTTGAAGTTTCTAAATTTAATGGCAATAGTACAGGATCATAAATGTCATCAGGTAATGTTTCAATAGTGTTTTGAACATTACCATCTTTATAAATTGTATCTATAGATGGTTTATTCTCTGTAGTTTGTCCCGAAATTATTGTTTTCCATACTTCAAGAAAAACAAAATCATATCTATGATTTCCATTGCCAATAGATGGTGCAGATAAATTGACTGTTTCATTACCGTTAGCATTAACATTTATTTTTAGACCGTTTACAAAAGCTATGTCTATTGGTAATTTGAATTTATTTGACCAAGATGAATTAAATTCAAAATTTGATTTATTGATAAAGCCTGAATTTATTCTTGTTTGAATATATTTTTGAAGTTTATCTGATGCTATATCATATAATAGATTAATTTCAGAATCAAGTGCAGGTCTACCTTGATTAAAAACGATTGTATCGAATGATCTATTTTCTGTTTGTAATGTTCTAGATACTGTTGCACCATAATCATTTATTGACATCATTTCTCCTATTTTACTTTTCTATTTTCTGAGCAACTTTTTTTACATTTAATTTACTTGCCAATCATTTTTTTTATTCTATCTAAGAAGCTAGTTTTTTTGTCTTTTAATTCTTTATTTTCAGGTTTATTTTCTTTAATATTTTCTGGTTTCATTTGCTTTTTTACATCTTCTACAGGTTTTGTTTCAGTCAATTTATCAATTTCACTTTGTAAATCTTCAGTATTTGATTCATTATTTTCTGTGTCATTTAATATTTTATCTATATCAAAATCTGTATCTTCACTTTTTGATTCGTTTTTTAAAAAATTATCAAATGCTTCTTCTTTATTAGATGAATTGTTTAATATATCATCAAAATTAATATCTGTTGACTCTTGTTTTGGCGTTTTTAAATCATCTTTTGTTATTTTCTTTTTTTCAATATCACTTTGTTCTTTAGATAATTGTCTGGATTTTTGATCTGTAGATTCTTGTGATTGTCTTAATTCACTTTCAGATTTATCTTGTTGTAAACGTCTTTTTTCTAGCTGAGTTATGTCTGATTTTATTCTTTCACGTTGTTCATCTAATTTTTTTCTTGTATCTTCAATCATTTTGCTAAATGATGACGGTTGTACTTCATTATCAGTGCTTATAGTTTCTACTTTTTTATTTTTTTCAATAAAATTTTGTTCGCCTTTTGTTCTTTCATTTATAGCAGCTGAATCTTCATTGTTAATAAAACCTGTTTGTAATCTAGTAGATGTTCCTGTAAATGGATCTTCAAAATAACCATCTCCATACATTAATAAGTCAGTTGCATTTGGAACACCTATAGCTTTTGCATCAGATTTATTTTGAAGTCTAAAAGTCATTTTAGCACCAATATTTGATTGAATAGTTCCAGGTATACTTGATTTACTTGGTGACTGAGTTGCTAAAACTAAATGAGTGCCTGCAGACCTAGCAACTGTTAGCAAATGATCAACTAAACCTTGAATTTTAGCAGCTTGAGAATTAATTTTTTTATTAAATAAATCTTTAGCTTCATCAACAACACAAACTATTCTATTCATTTTATTTCTTTTATTTTCTGGTATTTTATTAAATGCAATTTTTTCTGATTCAGTCATTTTATTAGGGTCTTTTGTAATAAAAGAATTCCAACCTTCAATATTTTTAAATTCAAGTCCAGATTCTTCGCTTATAGATTTAAAAAATTCATTTCTTCTGTCAACTTCGTCACTTAAAGCTTTTAATGATTCTACTGCTTGCTTTATTGTTGTAGCTAATGGTCTATCTAAATATTCGCTATCTTTAAATTGTCCAAATTCTGCACCGTGTTTAGCTGCATCTATTAAAATCATTTTTGCATCTTCTTTAGATTTACCCATTTGAATAGAATTAATAATACTTTGAATAAAAACAGATTTTCCTGATTTTGTTGCACCTGATACCATTAAATGAGGAGTCTTACTAAAATCAAATGTCTCTGTTTCATTATTTTGATTTTTTCCAAATGCAATTGGTAACTTTGTAATATCATTTGCAGCAGATACAAATTTATCATTAGTTATTAACTCTTTAAATGATACTGCATCTCTATCCTTTAATTCAGTACCTTTTGGAATACTTATATTAATCGTATTTGCATCACCATATTCAATTGAAATACTTTCATTTTTTCCAATAGACTGACCTATTATTGATCTAGAATTTCTTGATAATAATTTTTTTCTAGCTTTTATTTTGTCTTTGTCAGACAAATTTGACAAATCCATTTTATATGTAATTACATTTGGACTATTAACAACATCAGATACAAATACATCATCTATATCTATAGCTTTTATTGCTTTTTGTAGTGAAAATTTTATACTATCAATTGTTTTTAATTTGTTTTCATCTGGCGGAGTCGGATCACTTAAAAAACTAGTATCCATATGAAGTTTTTTTTCATTTTTTCTTACTGATTTCAAAGTTTCTTGATAATTTTCATCTGATTTTTTTCCAACATTTTGCATTTCATCATTTATACTATTTAATTCATCAATTTGTTGATCTTTTTCATCTAATTCTTCAGCATGAGATTTTTCAATAGATTTTGATATTTCTTTTCTTTCATCTTTTATTTTTTGTACTTTTGAATTAATTTCTTCTTTAGATATGTCATTAAATTTATCATTTTTAGATTTATCTTGTGTTTTATCTTTTAACTTTTCTACATTAGATTTTTCTACAGATTCATTAATTGGTTTATTAATCTTTAATCTTGCTTTTTCAATATCTGATTGTAATTTAGCATAGTCTTTATCTTTAGTAGATAAAAGTTTTTCTTGTACTTTTATTTTCTGTTTTAACTTTTTAATATCCTCATCTTTATATATTTCCCTAATTCTATTCTTTTTAGGCTCATCTTTATTATTTTTTGACTTTTGCCACTGCTTAAGTAATTGATCATATAGTGCTTTTTGTCGATCATCACCACTCTTCAATGACTTTATCTTTATCCTTTTTTTCTTTCCAGGACTCGGATTGGCAACCTCTTCATCGCCCATAGCTGAACTAAAATCATCTTTATTTTGACCCTTAGCTATTTTTTCTAATTCATCATCAAAAAGCATTTTAACTCGCAATCAAAAAGTTTTTTAAATATCATTACAATTAAAAAGTCAGTCGCCAAACTATCGTGAGCGTCGCCGATGCTGGCTTGTTCCAGACAGGTATCGTGTGATAGTTCACCATATCACCGCTATTTGGAGCCGTAGAATTGACTCCGCCAAATAATCCCATTTCAACAATTGCACCAACAGCTTCTGTGTCATTAAAAACAGTCTCAAAATCAACTCTATTAGTTCTTGTTAATGATTCAACACCCAATGAATCAACATAATAAGACCTATTAAAAGTCTTTCTCTCTAACTCATTTACAAGAAAAGCCTGAGAAGCAGTTGCTACAGGCGGATTTTGTAAATCCCAACCAGGATCACCAGTACCAACAGCTAATGTCATAATCCCAGAAATACCACTTGTCTCTTTCATCAATTGCGCCATTAAAAATGATGCTTGATCAACAATAACATTTTTACGCACTCTTTTTTCAATAGTACCATCTTTATATTTCATTGTCATTATTATCTCACCACTCTTAAGCCACTTATCATTCTCTTTAAGCATTAAATCCTCCATAGTAAATTATATTAATTTAAAATCTTCTTTTCTCAACAGAACCATCTCTATATCTCATTGTGCCAGAACAAAATTCAAATTTACAAACATCAATCGTTTCTTTTATAATATTAATTATTGATTTTTCTTCATTTTTAACATTATCTTTTTCTTTTTCAACTTCTTTTTCAAAAACAGGTTTTATCATATCATTCTCCAAAAACTCGTTTAATTAAATAATATAATGCACTCATATAATCATTTGTTTTTGAAAGTATGTCATTGGTAGTAAATGGATGAGCATTTGTTTCACTTGCAAACCCATGTTCACTAGTAATTGAATATAATTGCTCAATATAAGGCTGCACATACTCTGAATTTATCTGTTCTACAGGCAAATCAAACTTATCTTTAAGTAATGCTTTCCATTTTATCACTTCTTCTATATTAAAATCAACTGATTCAGCTTTAAAATCACTAAGATCAACAATCAATCTTTCTTCAGTACCTCTAAACCTTTTCTCTCTAATAATTCCATAATCAATATTAATAAATATCTTAGATTCACAAATATGTGCATGCATCTTTTCTGGTGATATATATGAAATTATAGAAGTACTAGGAACATTTATCTGATTTAATAAACTATATTTTGTTGGATCAAAAGTACCACTAGTTATTGTATAAGTGTTTAAATAAAAATTAAGCTCTCTATAGATTATATATTTATTAAATTTATAGATAATTTTTACAACTTCTGTTATCAACGGATTTCTATCAAAACAAATCTTTCCAGTAAAACCATTCACTGAAATAACACTTATCGGACTACCAGCAGGAAAAACTTGCACTTCAATATCTAATGGATTACTTGTTATTCTTGTCTCATCTATTGACAATATCGGTTTATAATATGAATAACAACAATTATTAGAACCATCAAATTGTGAAGAAACATTTTCGACAATTATCTCAGCTTTCTTATATTTATTCGCACAATCTGTTCTAACATCTTCAGTACCATTATACAAAAAATGCCACTTAACTAACTCATCAATTATCTCTTTTGTCTTAATAACCTCAGAAAATATATACCTTAATAAAAAATAAGTATGAGCAGGCTGTACCAAAGATAATACTTCATTTATTTCACTATTAAAAACATCCCAATCTTTTATCGGCTCACTTCCAACCTCAACATCAAACGAAAACATAAATTGCCAAGCTATATTATCTAAATACTCTTTTATTGAAATTGACTCAACACCCAACAACAATGACAATCCATCTGTAATACTTTCTTTAGTAGATCCCTTAAAAAACATTTGCATCAAAGTCAACAAAACAAATCTATACCTATCATGAGAATAACTTGACTTCGGCTCATACTTTAATAAATAACCCAAATTTTGATATAACAACTCAGCAGAAGTATTATCATAATAATTATTAGACCTATAACTATCTGCAATTTGCATTGATCTTGATATTTCCAAAGCAAGACTTTTAAAATAACCATAAAACACAGTAGATTTTGTCTTTGAATTATACGTACTTTCTAAATTACTCAATATCCTCTTAATAATATCTGTATGATAATTAAACCACTTATTTTTTTCACCCCTTGACTGTGTTGCTACTTCCTTACACATAAAATAAAAATTCTCAGTTACCATCAAATGATCACTAAAATCACTTGCATCAATACTTACATTAACTACATAATTATCCTCAAATGTCTCATTAGGCGTTACTGTAATCAAATACCCGTTATTTCTAGGTATATAAGAAATATTTTTATTATTCTCAAACAATGCTACTGATAATTTTTTCATACTATTAACTTGTAATCTATTCAAACTTATAAAATCAAGACTTGAAATTTGATCATAATTCTTATTCAATATCTCTACAACAAATCCATCAATTGACAACAAAAACATACTAATCTTTTTAATAGTAGAATATTCATTACTTGTAAAATTAGCACTTGCTACAACAATTCCTCCAACAATAACATACATATAATTATTTTTTATAGTTATCAAAGCCTCAAATTGACCAGTATACACAATACTCATTACATCAGTCATATTCAATGAATAATCTGTATTGGCAATCTTAACTTTAACTGTTCTCAAATCAACACCTGAAGCATCATCATCTATAAAAAACATAACATTTGAATTTCTTGACACATCAACTGCTTTATGTTTTGGCCAAAATCCCTTAATACTAGGTGCATAAACATCAGGCTCTACAATTGTAACAGACACAGGAACTAAAGAATTACCTGCCATATCATTTGCATAAACAACCAATGTCTCTAAATTATCAAAATTAGGAATATCCAATATTGGACCAATCTTAACTTCAATATTTTGTAATACTCCAGTATATGAGAAAAAAGATGAATTCTTACTTGTAGAATATTCAATGTCATCAACTACAATTTTTACAGTATCAATATCAATGCCTGACAAAGCATCTATAAAATTAATCGTCAAATGAGTCTGAGAAGTAAATATCAAATTTGATGGATCAATTGAACTTACTTGAGGCTTTTCCAAATCAAGCATAAATTTATTTGATGCTGTCTTTACTACTTCAAAATTACCTGCTTTATCTACAGAAAAATATTTTAAATTATAAACACCACTATTTGAAAATGTTACTTTTCCATCAATTGTAAAAGCAGAATCAACAGTAGGATCTAATGGTAATAATGGATCTATTGTATATGTATAATACGTCTTTGAAAAACCTGAAATATCACTAGCAATAGAAAATTGAACAATTTTATTATTTGTCCATCCACTTTGAATATTATCTGATGTAATCGGCTTATATGTATCTAATTTAAAAATATGTGTCTTTAATTGTTCAGTATTTCCTACATTATCTTTACTATAAAAATATAATGTATGAATACCCTCTGACGGTATTAAAATAGACCCACCATACAAATTAAAAAATGTACTATTATCCCATTTATAAAAAACATACTGAATTCCAGAATCAATATCAACTGCATTTAACTCAATTATCGGTGCTGTTATATACCAACCATTTTGACCATCTGGGTTAGGCACTATAACTGAAGTTATTGGTGCATTTTTGTCAACTTGCACAATAACAGATTGCTTTATTTCTTCAATATTTCCAGCATTATCTATTCCTCTATATTTAATTACTGTATTTCCAGATGTACTTATAACTAAATTATAAGTACCATTAAAAACAGTAATATTTGGATCAACTCCATCAAGACTATATAAAATTCTATTAATGCCAGAACTATCCTGATTAACAGGTAATAAATCAAAATCATTTGAATTTAAAGTAACAGTCACGTCATGATTAACCCAACCAGTAACTGCAGTATCTGATGATATTGGTGCATATGTATCTAATTTTAATGTATTTAATCCAAATTGTAATTGAGGAATATTTTCACAAATAGTTGTTTTATCTCTTTTGTTTGTGACAATTACAGTTATATCTTTTTCACCTTGAATATTATATGTAGCTGGCAATTCAGGAAAAATAAACGGATTTATCTTATTTGAAAAATCAAAATCAATATCAGGATTGTCAATGTCACCAATCTTAATAACTTTTGAATTTGAATTTGCACTATAATCAAGCAATGTATAATAAGTATAATCTACTTGAAAAACATCAGAATTATTTGGTAATATTGTACAAGTAGCACTTATGGAATTACCAGAAAATGAATTTACAGTATAGATTTCATTTTTGGTAATATTTTTAATGTTAATTACACTTGACAATGTTTCTTTTAAAACATCAATTTTTAATACATTTAATTGTACATTATAAGGGCCAGAACCACTAGTACTAATTAATGTAGAATCTTCATTAAAAACATAAATTTCAGGATTAACTACATTTATTTTTATAGCAGGCCTAATTGAAATGTTTGAATCTAATTTGTACCATGAATTTTCACCATTTGGAAAATATGGTAATAATGTAGAACTATTTACTATGTCTACAGAAATTTCAGGTGCTCTATTTAAAATTGTAATTGTGGCAGGAAATGTCTTAATACTTTCTTCATTGCCTGCACTATCAATTGAAAAATATTTAATTGTAAATTGACCATTATCTTGCAATGAAACAATATTATCATCATTAGACAATATTGATGGAATTTCATTAACACCATAATATGTATGCTTTATGCCAGTGTAAATATAATCTACTACTATTACATCATTTTCAACAAATGTTTCATTAGTATAAATTTTATTTTTTGAAAAATATGAGTATGTTAATAATGTCGAAGTAGTTTGATTGTAAATTCTTGAAATAGAATATAAGAATTCATTTTCAACTGTCAATTCATTAATAATTTCATTTTTATCAGTAATTGTCTCATTTAAAATCTGATACTGTCTATCATCAATTGCTTTTAAAAATACTTTAAATGAATTAAACAAAATAACTTCTGGTACTGCTCTATTAATAGAATGAACACCAGAACCCACATTTGTAATTACTAATGGTATATTTGCCAATGCATCATTATATGTGTCAGAGACCAAAATTTCAGTACTTGAAAAACGAATAACATAATAGTATCTATTTGACAATAATGGATTCGGCAACATTATAGTACTTGAAAATTGTATAACATCACCTGTATTTAAATTATGCTGAATATTTGTTATTACATGATTGCTTAAAGTATTTACTGTAAATGTTTTAACTGAAGAATCTAAGTTTAAAGCATTTAAATAGATTAATAAATCATTCCAATTTGAAAAATTTCTTAAATTTTGTTGTAATGAAGGCGTTAATTGAGAAAAGTCATAGCCTGTTTCAGTATAATTTACTACTTTAGCAATTGAAAATAAAATATCAATATTGTTTTGATTGTATGTATTAATTGTGCTACTATCAGTAATAGTTTCTGGTTTTATATCATCAAAATTGAATAATTTTTCTTTTGGTGATTCAATATTTCCTGATAAATCTACTGAAAAGTAAATTAATCGTATTATTTTAGAATTATCTGGTAAAACTATTGGTCCATCTTCTTCATGATATTCTAAAGTTGGACCTTTATCAAATTGATAAATTATCTTATCTACACCAGAAGCAATATCTAAAGAAGTAAATGTTATATTTGGTGATGTTGTATAAAAATCATTACCATGATCAGGATTTATTATAATAGAAGTGACAGGAGCTAAAGCATCAACACTATAATTTTTCTTAATTGAAACAGTTTCATCTTTAGTTGATGTAGTTGCTGCAACTTCCCAAACACCATCACCAGGTATTACAAAAGGATTTGTATATGGTACATACAAATATGTTTCTGTAAAAACATGAGGATATTGATCAATATTAAGTCCAAAAACTTTCTCTGTAGCATCAAAAGTTCCAGGATCAACAAATGCAATTTCAGAATTTTCAGATCCAGTGCCAGCTGTAGGCGAAGTTACAGTAATATAACCTCTTCCAGACAATCCATTTGAACCTGTTTCTTTAGCTATTTCTTCAGTATATGTATTATTGATTGCATCAATTATGTCTTGAATTACTGTCTTTGTAGAATCAACACCTCTAACATTTATTATTAAAGGATCTGACTTGTCAATTTGTAATGCTATAAATGAACCATTTGATAAATCAATAATGCCATTAATTTCAATTGTACCAGTATATGTTGCAGTTGTTGGTTTGTCTTTTGGTACAATTTTATATTTTAATTCAGTAATTGTATCTGGTTTTGAGGTTAGTAAACCAATTTGAGGATATGACTTGTACCATCCGTTTTTGCCATTTATTGGAAAACTTTCTGTCATCAAAAGTTGCAATGAAGATTTTTCAATTTCAATTCTAAAAGGAATTGACTCTTTTATTGATTCAGTATTTCCAGCGCTATCTACAGAGAAATATTTTACAACATATAATCCTGATTCTTTTATTTCAAAAGATGAACCAAATTTAGAATCTATTGTTGGTGTAGATCCATCAATTGTATAATATGTTTTTTGAACACCTGATGCTTTATCAGAAGTTACAAATGAAATTGTAGTTACTTCATGTGTTACTTCTAATGGCACTATAATAGAAGTAAATGGCTTATTTATGTCATATTTAAAAATACTTGTTTGTACATTTTCTTTATTACTGGCTTTATCTATAGAATAGACTTGTAAGTAATGAATACCTTCTGACGGAATAGTTAATGCTCCGCCTAAATATTCAATGAATGTAGTACCGTTCCATGAATAAAATGTTTTGTCAACTGTAGATACAGAATCATTAGATGTAATTGTTATTATTGGTAATGAAATGTACCAGCCATTTTCACCATCAGGTAATATATTTGTTATTATATTTGATGTTGGAGCAACACTATCAATTTTAATACTTTCTGTTTGAACAGAATTAGATTGACTTGATGAAATACTAATAGAATAATATTTTACTGTAATTATACCTTCAATATCAATAATAAATGGAGAGGTATATAATAGTTTTGTTAATGAAGTTGTTGGGTCAGATCCATCAATAGTAAAATATGTTGTACAAGGTTCATTTGTGTTAAAAATAATAGCAAAGAAACTCGTGCACCATTGTGATGATATATTGCTTATGGTTATTGGAACAGCCATTTATTTTTCCTTAAATTGTATGAATTATTAATGAATTAAGATTCAAATAATCTAAACTTGAAGTGACTATGTCGTTAGATCCAATTTCTCCATATACATTATATGCTACACTAAAAGAATGATTTAAAGCATTATCATTTAGTATTGTAGATACATATATTGTTCCATCGTTAGAAATAAATCCTCTGCCTGATCCATTAGAAACTTCATCAATTGAATTTACTAATATTAAATCTACTTCATTTTGACTTATTCGCCAAAATTTAGAACTATCACTATTATTTCCTAATGTAGAATATGTCAAAATACCAGAAATTGATTTATAAGTTGTAAATGTTCCTGACGCATGAACAAACCATTGTGAATTTTTAGGAATTTGTTCGTTTGCAATATGTGTACCATTAGATATTATCATTTTTGTCAAAGGCATTATAACATAATCAACACCGTTGTTGTTGTCAGCAATTGCAATTATATCACTTTGACTTAATCTACTTCCCATTTTTTTCTGATTAAAAGCGACATTTAATTCATCATATAATTCACTTTTCACTAAAGGACTTGAAGCACCTTTTTTCAATTTAACTGTAAATTCTACATCTACATTTATTTTATTTGCAGATTTTGCAAGTACATCTGCAGTAATATGTCTGCTTACATAAAATTTATCTTGTAATGGTTTAATTAAAGAATTAATGTTATAAACTACAGTTATTGATTCGCCATAATCATAAAATACTTTTACAGTTTGACCACTAATTATAGATGAAGTTGTAGATCTTGCTATACTAATAAAATTAAATGTTGAATCTGGTTCTTCCAATAAATAATCATTATTCAACAAATATACAACACTTTCAGTAATATCTTTTACAATAATTGTATTTTTATCAATACCTTTTTTACTTAATTGAATATATTCATTTGCTGGTAAACTAACCTCATCAACATTTTTTAATAAATTTCCTTCAGGTAAATTAGTATTTGCATCATATAATAATTTAATGCTTCTATTAGTATTTACAGAATTACCTGTCATCAAAATATCATCAACTTTATTGAAAATATAATGCACATTTTCTTGTAAAATATCACCATTCATTGTAGTTACAGAAGATATAGATTCTACAGGTTGCTCTAAAAATATTATATTATTTGTCTTTTTGTATTTATAAGACATTCTAATAATATCTGTAGGATTAATTCCTATTGAGGTGTTTATAGCATTTGTATTATTTAAATCAACATTTGTGCCATTTGATTCAATATTAAAAGATTTTACAACGTTTCCATTTGCTAATGAAATAGCTGTTTCTCCACCAGAAGCACTATTCACAATAACTTCGCCAATTACATTTTCAACATAATCATAATCTGCAGTTATTTCATCATTGACCATTAATCCTGTTGGAAATGATGAAAAATTAAAAACTATTTTTCCTAATAAATTTGATCCAACAGTCTTATAATAAATTTTATAATCATAATCTCTAACTAAAGTAATTTTATTTTCAGGTGTTATCGTTAATGATCCTACACCTGAAGTTAAAATATCTATGAAAACACCATTAATAGCATTTTCATATGTTGTTGCTAATTTTATTTTTGTATTAGACACTTTTATTACATAATAAGTAGTGTTACTAACTAAAGGATTTGGCAATGTATTTGAACTTGATATATTCACTTTATCAGCTGTGTGATAAACATGTCTTGGTAAAATTGTCAATTCATCAGTGAAATAATCAATTGAAAAATTGCTAACTCTATTTAAATAAATTTTATCTGAAAATATTGAAATATTTTT
>Ga0209668_10000473_pt1 | contig 16423 bp, 15 predicted proteins | sample FrelakmetPLP11PL_FD_187150 | JGI IMG/M metagenome (GOLD analysis project Ga0209668, IMG submission 187150) | Freshwater lake sediment microbial communities from the University of Notre Dame, USA, for methane emissions studies - PLP11 PL (SPAdes)... | ecosystem: Environmental > Aquatic >... | reverse complement strand
AAAAATTGAAAAATTGAAAAATTGAAAAATTGAAAAATTGAAAAATTGAAAAATTGAAAAATTGAAAAATTGAAAAATTGAAAAATTGAAAAATTGAAAAATTGAAAAATTGAAAAATTGAAAAATTGAAAAATTGAAAAATTGAAAAATTGAAAAATTGAAAAATTTATTTTATAATATTAATATTAAATGAACTTGAATTATGATATTATACACAATATTATTTTGCAAATGAAATCAGAAAAAGATATTATAAATACATGTTCGCAAAATAAACATTATAATATGGCATGTAGGATATATAAAGAATCAATTGCAAAACATTTATTAAAAATCACAGATATAGATATAGAAGATATAGATACTCAAAAAATTACATATGCAAAGTTATATAAAAGTTTATCAAAGATACGTAAGAGTGCATTGTATCTAATAATAAATAGAAATGATACCCCATCATATATATATACTAGTTTTGATGAAGCAAAAGAGGCAATGATGGATAAATATGGATATTATAGATATGAACATCATAAATTACCATATATTATAAAAATACAATCAGGTCAAGAAGGTGTTGATTTAACAGCTGATGATATAGATGCGTTAGAAAATATACCTTTATTTATTGGTGCAGATACTTATGATTGGTGGCATTGGGACAGTGAGAATGTCAAATTATATTATAATATAAATAATATAATAGATGAATATATAGAAGCCAATGGTGAATATGATAAAAATATATATAAAAAAATTATTAAAATATTTCTTAATGATGAATTGAATGAATATTATAGTCATGATGATGATATAACTAAAATAATTGATGATATAACTGAAAACGTTGATGATAAAACAGTGATTATTTATTATGCTACAACACCTAACAATATTAACTCCTTTCGCATATCGCGTTTATATTTTGAAGGTAATGAAAGTGATGACTATCATGATGATGAAAGCGATTAGTGAAAATGAAAGCGATAGTGAAAATGAAAGCGATAGTGAAAATGAAAGCGATAGTGAAAATGAAAGCGATAGTGAAAATGAAAGCGATAATGAAAACAATAATAAAAAAATAAATAATAAAAAAATAAATAATGATTTTAATATTGAAGAATTCTTTAAAGATTTGTAAAGACGATAAAGAAATCGATAGTGAAAATGACAATAAAAAAATAAACTAAAAAAATTGAAATATTAATTAAAATGTATTGTAATATGACTGAAGATATCGATTTAAAAAATTGAATTTTTTTTTAAAGAAATTAATATCGAATAATGTCTTTAAAAAATAAAACAATAGAAGAAACATATCAGAAACTTACTCAAAGAGAACACGTACTTTTACGTGCCGAAATGTATATTGGTAGTATAAAAAAACATACTGAAGAATTATGGGTAATGGATTTGAGTCAAAATAAAATGATTAAAAAATTTGTAGAATATAGTCCAGGGTTTTTAAAAATAGTTGATGAAGCAATCACAAATAGTCTTGATCATAGCACACGAGATACAGATGTCACAATGATTAAAATAAATTTTTCAAAAGAAACTGGAGAAATCAGTGTTTGGAATAATGGAAATGGAATTCCATCAGAAATACATAAAGACCACCAATTATATGTACCAGAGTTGATATTTGGACAGTTATTATCTGGGAGCAATTATTCTGATACAGATAAACGTATTGGAGCTGGACAATTTGGCATTGGAATAAAGACTACAAATATTTACTCTAAGAAATTCAGAGTAGAAACAGTTGATTCAAATAATAATAAGAAATTTATTCAAGAATATTATAATAATATGGAAAGTAAAACACAACCAAAAATCACAAATTATATGGGTAAAAGCTATACACAAATTTCATTTATACCAGATTACACTAGATTTAGTATGAATCAATTAGAAGATGATACTATATTATTATTAAATAAAAGAGTGTATGATTTAATAGCTTGTACAAGAAAAGATATTGTTGTATATTTGAATGGAGAAAAATTAAAAGGTAAAACATTTACAGATTATACAAAATATTTCTTTGATGATTCAAAATTAATATCTGAAAGTATAGTGCAAAAAATAAATGATATAGAATATATATGGGAATATGCTGTAATTCCATATTCACATTATGAGCAAATTTCATTTGTTAATGGAAATGCTACAACCCAAGGAGGGAAACATGTTGATTATATACTTTATCAAATCACAACAAAAATTAAAGAATTATTGGAAACAAAAAAGAAATTAAAAGATATTAAGCCAAGTTATATCAAGGAACGATTATTTTTATTTTTAAAAGCAACAATAGTTAATCCAAGTTTTAATAGTCAAACAAAGGAATTACTTACAACACAATCAAAAGATTTCGGTTGTAAAATAGATGTATCAGAAGCATTTATTAATAAAATATATAAAAGTCAAATTGTAGATGAAATAGTAGATTTTTGTAAAATCAAAGAAAAGACTAATATAGGAAAAAAAACGGACGGTAAAAAAACAAACAAAATATATATTGAAAAATTAGAAGATGCTATTTGGGCAGGTGGACCTAAAAGTAATGCTTGTACATTAATATTGACAGAGGGACTATCTGCAATGACATTTGCTATGTGGGGACGAGGAGAAATAGGTCCAGATAAGATAGGTGTTTTTCCATTAAAAGGCAAGTTGTTAAATGTTAAGAATGCAACAGCTAAACAATTATTAGAAAATGATGAAATCAATAGTATTAAACAAATTCTTGGATTACGACACAATATTAATTATACAGATACTAATCAATTACGTTATGGGAAAGTGATGTTATTAACTGATAGTGACGTCGATGGAAGTCACATTAAATCATTATTTATTTGCTTTATTCATACATTTTGGCCTAGTTTATTAAAAATAAATCCTAATTTTATACAAACATTAAGAACACCAATTGTCAAAGCTATCAAAGGTAAGCAAGTTTTGGAATTCTTTACAGAACAAGACTATCATAAATGGAAAGAATCTTGTAAAAATAATAATTCATATAAAATAAGATATTTTAAAGGGTTAGGTACATCTAAAAAAGAAGATGCTAAAGAAACATTTAAAAGAATGAATGAATTAAAGATTGATTATTATTATAAAGATGAAAAATGTAATGAAGCTATCAATTTAGCATTTGAAAAAGACAAGAATAATAAGAATATTAAAAATAATATTGATGATAATATGTCTATTAGTTCAGAAAATACAATTATAAAATGCACTGATCAACGTAAAGATTGGTTAAAGAAATATGATAAAAATAGTTATATTCAAACTACAGAAACAAAAGTGAGTTTTCAAGACTTGATACATAAAGAATTAATACATTTTTCAATATATGATAATCAACGTTCTATTCCAAGTTTATGTGATGGCTTAAAACCAAGTCAAAGAAAGATATTATATTACATGTTAAAAAAGAATATCTCTGATTTAATTAAAGTAGCACAATTATCTGGTTATGTTAGTGCTGAAACAGGCTATCATCATGGAGAAGCATCATTACAACAAGCTATAATTACTATGGCACAGAATTTTATTGGAACGAATAATATAAATTTATTACAGCCTGAAGGTAATTATGGCAGCAGATTAGCTAACAATGATGCTGCAAGTCCAAGATATATTTATACAAAATTAAATGATGTTACAAAAATACTTTTTAATAAAGATGACTTTCCATTATTTACTTATCTTAATGATGATGGATTAGATATAGAACCAGAATGGTATTTGCCAATAATTCCATTGGTTTTAATTAATGGATGTGAAGGTATTGGAACAGGATATTCTACATGCATACCACCTTATAATCCAAAAGATGTAATTACAAATATTTTAAGATTAATGGATAAACAAAAGCCTTATAAAATGACACCATATTATAAAGATTTTAATGGAATAGTTGAAGAAAAAGAAAATTCTGAAGGTATGTTTATTATAAAAGGATTATGGGAAAGATTATCTGATACACAAATTAAAATAACAGAATTACCTATAGGAATGTGTGTTTTAACATATAAAGAATTTCTAGAATCACATATTCAAGGAAAGTCAACTACTACAAAAGAAACTAAGAAAACAACAAAAAAGAAATTTATATTAAAAGATGTACAAAATAGAACAACTGATGAAAATACAGATATTAATTTTATAATAGAATTTGATGATTCTAAAACACTTGATCTTCTTATTTCATCTGGCACATTAGAAAAAGATTTAAAACTCATTAAGAGTATTAATACTAATAATATGCATCTATTTAATAAAGATTTGATTTTAACTAAATATACTAATCCAAATATTATTTTAATAGAATTTTATATATTAAGACTTGAATATTATGAAAAGAGAAGATTGTATTTAATTAATAAATTAGAAGAAGAATTAAAAGTATTAAGATCAAAGGCTAGATTTATAACAGAATATATAAATAATACATTAGATATTAATAAAAAATCTAAAGATTATATATTAAAATTACTTGAAGAAAGAGAATATTTAAAAATAGAAGATTCATATGATTATTTAATAAAAATGCCTGTTATCAGTATGTCATTAGAAAAAATCCAAGAATTAATATTACAAATAAAAAATAAAGAAGAATCATTATTAGATTTACAATCAAAGACTAATAAAGATTTATGGAAAAATGATTTACGAGATTTACTTTTATTATTGAAATAAACAACACTTTTTATATTTCTTGCCAGAATTACAATTACAACATTCATTTCTACCTATTCTACTACTACTAATAATTGGTTCTTTTTGATCTTTTTGCTCTACTGTAACAGTATTTTTGGGACTATCTAATTGATAAACGAGATCTTTTTTAATTTCTGGTAAATTCAAAATTCCAGAAAATTTTTTATTATTATCAGCCCAATCTTGTAACATACTGAAAAAATATGTTAATTCTGGACATATTGATTGTGGTTTCAAATTTAATAAAGACTGTTTAATTTCTATCATCTTTTTTTGTCTTGTATTCATTTTTAATATAAATTAAAAGAATTTAAAAATATGAGCGCAACTATACACTAAATAGAACAGAGATTTTCAAAAAAAAAAATTGAAAAAAAAAAAATATTACAAGTGTTATCTTATTTATTACATAGTTATTCGCAAATGAATTTTAAACAATCATCAAAATCACAACAACCATCTAAATTACAACAACCATATACACACTCACAACAACCAGCAAAATCACAACAACAATCCCCACAACAATCCCCACAACAATATCTCAAACAATCTCTACAACAATCACAACCAAAACCCAAAACATATATTATAGATTGGTTAAATATATTTTCTGATTTCAGAGAAATCAAATATGCCAAACAACATATTGATTTCCATCAAATAAAACATCAAAACATTGAAAGTGATACATTTGGATTTTTTGAATTATTTTTTACAAAATATATCCAATATGTTGGTATTGAGCCAAGTGGTAATTTTATTTTTGTAATGAAGAAATTATATAATTATGATCGTAATAATATGTTAGATAAAGTAATGCAACGTTTTAGTAATTTTAAAGTATCATTTATGATTATTGATGAACAATATTCTAATACATTAATTGATAAAAATAAAGATGACTTTTTATGTCAATATTTAATGTATACAATGAAATCTCGTTCTGATTGTATTCTTATATCAAATGATCGTTATAGAGATGCTATTTCTTATATAAAATTATTTGATTTTATATTAAATATAACAATTATACGTTATGCTAATTCTAAACGTTCTGAACAAAAATTTCAAATTAATCCACAAGAAGTCAGTGATGGTTTGATATCACAATCTAATTATATGAAACGAAGGAGTATTCCTAAACGAAATTTAAATTCTATTATATAGTAAATATTAATTTAGTTTATTTATTAAAAATTTTTTAAAGTGATATATTATTAATGAATAATAATATAAATATAAATATACCATCTGTTGCTACATTACAAAATGAACAATCGCGTAAAGAAATGACTAAAATGGATTTATATAATCAAGTTTTAGTCAAATGTATTGAAAAAATAGTATATACAAATAAAAACACAGATAAATCTTTTATATTTTTTGAAGTGCCAAAGATATTAATAGGTCAACCATTTTATGATATGAAAACGTGTATATTATTTTTAATAAATAATTTAACACGTCATAATTATATTGCAGAATTTATAGAACCATTTTATTTATATATAGATTGGGGATGTGGTATAAAACAAAATAATAGGGAATATACCCTAAACCCAAATCTTGATTTAAATACACAAGCGAGAGAACGTACTAGAGAATTAATGAAAAAATACCCTGGTGCAAAAATAGAATATGTTGTTAAAAAATAATATGTTGTAATATCGTTAGTTTAATAATTTTATTATTTGTAATAATAATAATAAATGAGTGATTCAATTCTAATAATCGATAGACAACAATCTAAAAATGGGGATATAATATCATTTAAAGAATCTGATGATAAAATAATCACTACACATTTTACAGGCAAGAACACTGATAATTTTATTATTAAGAAAAATGATGGTAAAAAATTAGAATTTTCATTTTTTAAATTAAATGGAATTTATTATATAAATTTAAATGGTCATCATATAATAGATTATAAGAAATTCGTTATTATACAACAAATAACACGTATTAATTCAGATGTAAAATTAAAAAATGCATTTATTGGAGATATTATCTTACAAGATTGTGATATAGATATAGTTCATAAAGCATTACAAGTTATGGATAATTGGATGAAAAATAAAAAATCATTTTTCTTTGATTTATTATATCATCTTTTTAATTAAACAATCATATATATAATTAATACTATAAATATTATAATAAATTGGAAATTAAATAAGGTTTTTTTATATCCTTCTTCATCATAACCTACTCCATATATTCTTGATTTACCATTTGGTTTGAAAAACAATGTTGGTTTTAAGACATATATAAGCATTATTATACCTATAATATACATTGTTTTTTTTTGAAAATCTGGTTGAAAAAAATGTGAAATAAAACTTGATGTCATAAAACAGCTATTTAATTATTACTCAGAAAAAAAAGTACGCTAAATTTTTAAAATAAATAAACAAATAATAAATAAATGTCTTTTTCTTCTAATTTACCACCAGGGCGCGAAAGAAGAAATATATATGGGAATTTAGTAAGTAATATAAACCAATTTAGATCATTTAGACAACAATTGAATGAATCAAGACAACAATATAGAAGAGAACGTCAATTTATTATTAGAAGTTTTAATCAACCACAAATTATACCACAAATTAACTCAGAACAAGATTATTCATATGAGAATTTATTTTTATTAAAAGATATAGTTACAGGATTAAAAGTAAAAGAATTATTTACTAATTCTAAAATAAAATTAGCAGTATACAATTCAGAATATTGTAGTATATGTTTTGATGAAATAAACTCATTAGATATTATTAGAGAATTAAATTGCAATCATTCATTTCATATTAATTGTATAGAAAAATGGTTTTGTTCTAGTACACATTGTCCATTATGTCGTAAAGATTTACATAGTTCTTCTTAGTACCAAAAGTTTTACAGCGTTCAATTTATTAAATGTAAATTTCTTAAATTTATTTTATATTTAATAATATATGAATTATAATCTTAATAAAGAAAGAGATTTAGAATCAAACTTTCATCCTAATATGTTTCAAAATGGTTATTTGCAAGAAAAACCTTCTGATACTAGAACACTTTTAACTATTCATCAAGAACGTGGTCAAAAATTAACAAATCCAGAACTTAAAAATCTTGTATCTGTAGGTGCATATAGACTTACAGAAAATGACAACCAATTATCAGGAAGTAATACAAGACATTTGTTTAAAACTATGGGGCCTGATCAAGAAACACTTTTAACATTTTTATTTTTCTCTAAAAAAAACATAGATAATATTCAAAATGTTATTAAACATTTAGTTTTTAAAGAAACTAATAAAATTATAGATAAACAAAATCCAAATGAATTACTTATTATAATGAAAAGTATATATTTAGAATATTCTCAACATCCTAGATTATTTACACCAGATCTAACACAAGATCAAATGAAAATATTACAAAAACAATATACTGTTGAAGTTGACCGTTTAAATAATATAGTTATCAATGAACTTGTTCCAAAAATTGTATCACAATTTACACAGTATTTGGACTATTTGAGAGATGCAAATTCTCCATTGTTATGTTTGTCACCCCCAGAAAGTACCAATATATCAGGTACGCGAAGTTATAGAAGCCCAACCCAAATCTGGACTAGTGGAAATTTATAAAAAGATAAAGATAAAAATAAAATTGAATTTTATTTATTTCAAATATTTATTATGAAAGAATTAACATTTGAAAAAAGTTTTGCTAGTCATCCAAAAAGTATTTTCTGGTCTGATAAAAATAAAATACAGCCAAATAAAGTATTTAAAAAAACTCAAGGTAAATATTGGTTAAATTGTTATGAATGTAATCATTCTTTTGAATCATATATAACAAAGAATGAGTCTTGGTGTCCTTATTGTTCTAATAATAAAATATGTACTAATGAAAATTGTAAAAATTGTTATGAAAAAAGTTTTGCTAGTCATCTAAAAAGTATATTTTGGTCTAATAAAAATAAAGTACAACCAAATGAAAATACACATTATAAATATTGGTTCGAGTGTTACGAATGCAATCATTCTTTTGAATCATCATTATTAAATATATCAAATGGGTCTTGGTGTCCTTATTGTGCTGATATAAAATTATGCACTGATGAAAATTGTAAAAATTGTTATGAAAAAAGTTTTGCTAGTCATCTAAAAAGTATATTTTGGTCTAATAAAAATAAAGTACAACCAAATGAAGTATTTAAAAAAACCCACGATAAATATTGGTTTAATTGTTATGAATGTAATCATTCTTTTGAATCACAATTAGCAGATATAGTAAAAGGACATTGGTGTTCATATTGTACAAATAAAAAATTATGTAATAATAAAAAATGTAAAAATTGTTATGAAAAAAGTTTTGCTAATCATCCCAAAAGTATTTTTTGGTCTAATAAAAACACATTACAACCAAATGAAGTGTATAAATGTACAAAATATAAATACTGGTTTGAATGTTATGAATGTAATCATTCTTTTGAATCAAATATAACACATAATAAAAATTGGTGTCCATATTGTGCAAATCAAAAATTATGTAATAATAAAAATTGTAATGTTTGTTTAGAAAAAAGTTTTGTCAGTAATTTAAAAAGTAAATATTGGTCTAATAAAAATAAACTACAACCAAGAGATGTTTTCAAATTTAGTACTCAAAAATTTATATTTAATTGTGACAAATGTAGTAATGAATTTGAATCAAGATTAGCAAGTGTTTCATATGGCCAATGGTGCCCATTTTGTAAGAAAAAAACAGAATTAAAATTATTCAATTGGTTAAAAGAAATATATCCTGATAGAATAATTAAAACACAACCTAAATTTGAATGGTGTAAAAATAAACAATGTTTACCATTTGATTTTTTAATACAAGAATTTAAAATAATAATTGAGTTAGATGGACCACAGCATTTTATATAATTGGAAAAGTCCAAAAGAGACACAAAAAAGAGATTTATATAAAATGGAATTAGCGATAGAGAATGGATATAGTATTATAAGAATACCACAAGAAACAGTATGGAATAACCAAGAAGATTGGGAAATTCAATTAAAAAGAGCAATTGAAGAAATCAAAGAAAAAAGTGTAATAAAGAATAAAATGATTTTTTATTTTATTTAACAATTATATTATATTTCTTCTACTAATGGTAGTATAAAATATGACATATTGCCATCATCATCTTCTGTATCACTTTCTTCTTCTTCTTCTGTGATATCTTCATTTTCTTCTGTATCGTCTTCATCTTTTGTGTCACTTTCATCTTCTTCTGTTTCATCTTCTTCATTTATACTTTCAAGGACATTTGGATCAGAATAGAGACTTGAATATTTACTTTCTGAATTAATATCAGAATCTGTTTCATCTTCTTCAAAGAATGCGCCACCATTCATTGGGAAGAGATAATCTAAACTAGCTGATTCATCAAATAAATTATCTAAAGGGTCTAAATCACTATAATTAATGTCATTAATTTCATTAGAATTGATAGAACCACCATCTTGTGTTTTAGTATATAATTTATATAACTCAAATTCATCAGGTTCTTCTTCTTGAATAATTTTACTTTCTCTATATAATGGTGTAGTTTTATCTGATTTTTTACGACCCATTGTTCGCAATATAGTTGGTTCAGTAATTGAATCAGTAATTGAATCAGTAGAAGACTTTTTAGAACCTAAAGATCTAAGTGAACTAAATAATGAACTTTTTCTACGAGGATATTTTGAATTGATAATTGGTTCATTATTAAAATCATATATATTAGTAAATGTAAAAATAGATGGTAAATATTTAGGATTTAAAATCATATTAGTATTATTTTTATAGTCGCGTAATTCCTTGATAAATTTATCGAAAAAATATAATAATTTAGGTAATAGATTTCTATCATATAAATACATTTTAGTTATGATTGAATTAAAAACTCTTGGGTCAATATCAATTGATTTTAATTTATCATGTGTAAAATGACTTGTTAAAAATTCATTTAATAGTTTTTTTTCTTCTTTATATTCTTTTTCCATTCGTTTTTTTACAAATGGTGAAGTAAAAGGTTTGATAATATTTATTGCTGTTTCAGCCAACTTTTTTTGAAAAGGACTTTCACTACGACTAAGATTTACAATACTTTTACCTAAAAATCCTTTGGCCTGAATATCTGGAATTAATAATCCAGACTTGCTTTTAGTTTGTGATCTAGATAATTTATTAGAAGACAAAGATGAAGATGTATTAATATTCATTATTAATATAAATATAAAAAAAATTTTTATTAAATTGCTTTAGTTTTTGTTTTATAAGTAAAAGTAACGAGTTCTTTACCCCTTTTAATTTCAGTAATTTCCTTCTTTTTACTAACACGATAATTAAATTCTTTTTTATTTGATCCTTGTGTAATTTCATGTAATTTAATCTTTAAACTACCAGGACATGTTCTCATAGAAGAACAAATGTGAGAAAACATTTTTTTAGCAGCCCCAGCTGGAGTTGTAGAAATAAATCTTCCACCTGTATAACGAACACTTGAACCATCACTTTTAGTTACCTTGTCTATTGTAAAAGATCTTGATGACATTTATAATATATACATTGAAAAAAATTTTTTGAATACATTTTTAATTAATTTTTTTACCCAATTCATTTACTTGTTCTTTTAATTCTTTAATACATTCTAATAAAATACAACTAATTTTTTGATAATCTAATGTATAATAATCTGTATAATTAGAACGTCTTAATAATTCAGGAAACTCTTTTTCAAAATCTTGTGCTATAAATCCTACATGTTCTATTGTAATATCTCGTTTATAATTAAATTTAACTGTTCGAAGTGAATCAATTTTATCTAAAAATGACTCTCCTTTTTGTTTAAATTCACGTATATTATTTTTAAGTCTGATATCTGAACTACTTGTGATACTTCCACCAACATAAATATCACCATTAAATGAACCACCACCTATACATGTAAAAGAGCCACCTGAGCCAATACCTATAGAATTTGTTGTAGAATTTATTTTTAATGTTTGGTCAATATTAATTGTTCCTGTACTTATATTTGTAAATATTGTATTTTGTAATGTACTAGTACTTGCTATTAAATTTGTAGTACTAATTAAACCAGTATTTAAAATAGTTCCTGTTGTTAATCCTATACTTAAATTAATAGTTCCAGAACTTATATTGGTAAATATAGCATTTGATAATGTACTAGTAGTTGATATCAAGTTTGCTGTGCTAATTAAATCAGTATTTAAAATAGTTATATTACCTGTACTAATATTGATTGTTGCGGTTGTTATATTAGTAGAAATAATATTTGGTAATGTGCTTATCAAGGCTGTTAAACTAGAAGTACTAATTAAACCAGTAATATTAATACTTGCACTTGTTATACCAGTACTTACATTAATTATACCAGAAGTTATATTAGTAAATATAGCATTTGGTAATGTACTTGTTAATGATGTTAGACTAGAAGTACTAATTAAACCAGTATTAAGAATCGAATTACTTGTTATACCAGTACTTATATTAATAGTTCCTGAAGTTATATTAGTAAATATAGCATTTGGTAATGTACTAGTCAAGGCTGTTAAATTTGCAGTACTAATCAATCCAGTGACATTAATATTTGCACTTGTTAATCCTATACTTAAATCAATAGTGCCAGAACTTATATTAGTAATAATAGCATTTGGTAATGTACTTGTCATTGCTATTAAACTAGAAGTACTAATCAACCCAGTATTAAGAATACTTGCACTTGTCAAACCAATTATTAAATTAATAGTTCCAGATGTTATATTAGTGGAAAGGGTATTTGATAATGTACTATTTAGTACTGTTAAACTAGAAGTACTAATTAATCCAGTATTTAAAATAGAGCTTGTAGTTAGACCAGTACTTAGATTAATAGTACTGGTACTTATATTTGTAGAAATTATATTAGACAAAGAATTATTTGACGCCATTAAATTAATGACGGTTATATTAGTAGCATAAAGTGCACCAGAAGTAATACTTGTAGTGACATTAATACTACCATTAATATCAACAAGTTTTGATGGCGAACTTGTTCCAATGCCTATATTACCAGAGCTATTAATACGCATTCTTTCAAGATTATTAGTTATAAAACGTAAATTACCATCTGTACTACCAGCACTTAATTCAGCTAATATTTTAGTTGATTGATCTACATTAATAACCCCACCCAAACCACTCCAATAACCAGCAGCAAATCCTTCAAATTGATTAGTATCAGTATTAAAACGTAAATATCCAATTGTGCCAATTGGTTGATCTATTGTGTTTCCACATGGTACTTGTAAAATTGGTCCTTTTAAGAATAAACTACCATTAATACTTGCTCCACCATTTACTAATAAAGCACCTCCTGTACCTAATCCTATAGAATCACTACTAGATTGTATTGTGATACCGCCAAATGTAACTAATGCACCTGTACTTAGATTTAATGCATCATCTGTTGCTGTCAATGTCAAATATGCAAATGAACTATTTGATGTATTGCCACCTAAAATACCACCATCGATATTAAGTTGACCTCCTATATATACATCTTGTGTTACACTAGTACCACCTAATATAGTTAAATTTCCACCAGAACCAATACCAATAGCATTTGTTGTATTAAATAAAGTGATATTATTAAATGAATCTATTTCAAATACAGAATAATTATCTCCATTTTCTATTTTAAAAACCCCATTATTATTACTTAGTCCCCATGAACCAAATGTATTAAATGTATTTAAAGAATGTAACATTATACCAGTTTGAGTACCATTTGTTTGAGGAGCTATTTTAATTTGTGGTTGAGAATTACTTCTTAAATAAATTGGTCCATTAAGACCAGCTCCGCCATATAATACTAAAGCACCATCAACTGAACTAGTTGGTTCACTTGTATTATTGATTGTTAAAATACCACCTATATATGTATCTTTTCCAATTGCCATACCACCAGCATTAGTTATACCTCCACCTGAAGTAATACTAACTGCATTTGTAGTAGTTGCTACACCAATTCCGCCACTAATAAATATAGAACCAGTTGTTGAACTAGTTGATGCTTGTGATGAATCAAAATTAATATTCCCTTCACCAGTACTAAGACCAATTGTACCATCTACATATAGATTTCCTTTAACACCTATACCCCCACTAATTATTATAGCACCAGATGATGAACTATGACTCTCTATTGTATTATTAATTATTAATTGATTTGATAAAAGTGTTTGTGTATCTGATATACTTACTCTTGGAGTTGAACCATTTGGTGTAAATATAGTTGAACCAGTTGAATTTAAAATTTGAACGCGCAATGTATCATTTCCAGTATAAAATTTGATATTCCCATCACTAACATTTCCACCAAATAATTCCATTTGGCCAGAATTACCAGATGAATTACCATGTAATATAATTCTACTACCTGCTATATTATCAAGATTAATACCACCAGATAATCCTAAATATCCACTATTATTATTGACAGTCATATATCCATTTGCGATTAATGTTATATTACCATTGATATTATCAGTTGTTAACATACCAATACCTAATTTAGAATTTACCAATACATTTCCATTTGTATTATATGCATTTAAAAATGTTGTTCCACTACTTGAATTCAGATACATACTTCCCCCATTACAATTAAGATTAACTTGATTTGATGAATCAAGAGCGATTATATTAATACGAGTTGTTCCTGTTGAATTTAACCATTTAAGATACTTTCCATTATCAATTGTTAAATTATCTTTAAAACTAAAACTTGACATTCTATTATTAATACATAATAAAAAAAATACAACAAAACGATAAAAATTATACTTATTTTAATTTCACATATTGCCATCCATATTTTGTTATACATTTTTTTGTTTCAGCACATCTTCCTAAATATATTTTATTATATTTTATATTATATTTTTTATCTAAATAATCATCAATATATTTCTTGCTATTTATACATTTTATATTATATTTCTCTATTATATCCTGTTTAGATAATATATCTTTTTTATTCTTTGTATATATAATATTATTAGTTAACCATTCTATAAATTTTTTTTCATCTTTTTCTTTATTTTTATTATATTGTTCTTTTCTATTCTCTTTAAATTCAGTTGAACGAATTTTTTCTTCAGTTTGACGATATTTTGCAAGTCCTTTTCTTGTATGTTCTTTTCGATTAGGATTTTTTCTTTGTCTTTCTAAAATGCTATCTTTATTTTTATTATAATATTCTCTTTCTCTTTTTTTTTCTTTTTCTCTATATTCTGGTTCTTGTCTTTTTTTTCTTTTATATTCTCTTTTTTTCTTACGTTTTTCTTCTAATTTTTTATCTGCTGTATTTGTATCATCTTCTGTATCTGATTCTTCTATATGTGTATCATCTTCTGTATCTGATTCTTCTATATGTGTATCATCTTCTGTATCTGATTCTTCTATATGTGTATCATCTTCTGTATCTGATTCTTCTATATGTGTATCTATATTTGTATCTGATTCTTCTATATTTGTATCTATATTTGTATCTGATTCTTCTATATTTGTATCTATATTTGTATCTGATTCTTCTATATTTGTATCTATATTTGTATCTATATTTGTATCTGATTCTTCTATATTTGTATCTATATTTGTATCTATATTTGTATCTATATCAAATTCTTTTATAGTTGTATCTATATCATATTCTTTTATATTTTGTATATTAGTTTCTTTTATAGTTGTATCTATATCAAATTCTTTTATATTTTGTATATTGGTTTCTTTTTCTAATAGTATAATTCTTAGTTTTAAATTTTCATTCTTTGCTTTCTCTAATTCTAATTCTGTATTTTTATTCACTTTCTCTATTTCTATTTCTTTTAACTTTAATTCTATTTCTAATTGTTTTAATTTAAAATATTCTTTATCTTCATCAATTTTCTTATTAAATTTTATTAATTTGTTTTGAATTATTGTAATATCATTTATTTCTATTAATTCTGTTTGATTATGTCCCTTTATTGTTTGATTTCTTCCATAATTTGTTGTTAAAAGATATTCTTTTAATTTCTGTTCTAATAATTCATTATCTTTTGACTCTATACAAAATATTAAATTAATATCTCTTCCTATTTCTCGTTTATGAGCACGTAATCTTTCTTCTAAATCATCAGTGTTACCAAATTTATATAAATTGTATGCTATTAAAATTAAATAACATATAGATTTTTTCTTAAAACTTTTAAGTAATAATTCCATTTTTTCTATTTCTTTTTGTTTGTCTTTTTGAATTAATTGTTCTTTTGTATTTTTCTCTTGTTGAATTAATTGTTGTTCTTTCTGTTCTAATAAAAGTTTATGTTCTTCTACTATTTTTAAATGTAATTTATATTCTTCATCTATCTTTTTATTATATATATTTTCTAATTTTATATAATATTTTCTTATTTCTTTTGATTTATCACTTTTTACTATCATACATAAACTTTTAAAAGTATCAATATTAAGCATAATTGTTTCATATAATAATCCACTACCATTCAACTTCTCCGCTTTAGTGATTATGTTGTTCTCGTTATTTTTATTAATTTCATTAAATTTAATTAATAAATTTACTTTTCGCGTTAAGAATTTAAAT
>Ga0209668_10000472_pt1 | contig 16434 bp, 10 predicted proteins | sample FrelakmetPLP11PL_FD_187150 | JGI IMG/M metagenome (GOLD analysis project Ga0209668, IMG submission 187150) | Freshwater lake sediment microbial communities from the University of Notre Dame, USA, for methane emissions studies - PLP11 PL (SPAdes)... | ecosystem: Environmental > Aquatic >... | reverse complement strand
AGTGTTTTCAGCTAAAATCTTTGTTAATAAATCCTTTAATCGTAAAACCTCTCTAGCCTCTATTTCGATATCACTTGCTTGTCCAGAAAGTCCCCCACTAACAATTGGTTGATGGATGTGTATCATTGTGTTAGGAAGTGCAAATCTTTTTCCTTTAGTTCCTGCCGAAAGTATGACTGTTCCAAACGAAGCGGCAGTTCCTATTGCAACGGTAATTATATCTGGTTTAACATACGCCATAGTGTCTAATATTGCTAATCCTGCATATATTACCCCACCTGGAGAGTTTATATACATTGTAATATCTTTCTCTTTACTTTCCTTCTCTAGAAAAAGGAGTTGAGCTATTACAGAATTGGCAACCTGATCATCAATGCCGGTACCCAAAAAAATTATTCTATCTTTTAAAAGACGGGAGTAAATATCATATGCCCTCTCTCCATCTTTTGACTTTTCAATTACTGTTGGAACTATATATGAGCTCATCTATATATGTTAGTAAGAAATACAATCAAGTGTATTATATACTTTTTTTTAAAATGGTGAAAATAGATTTGCTAAAAACAAAGAAGTCTCCTTTTTAAGAGAGACGTCTTTGTTTGCACTTTTAACTATTTTTACTGCCTTTTGTTTTTAATCGTTATATAAAGTTTAACAAATAAAATATTGTTTTGTCAACTATTTTACTCAAACCTACGCTTGCCCGTGCAAAGAAGTTGTACGTGTAGTGGGATGCTATAGTAGTTGGGGCCAATTCTGTTTACTAGAATTCGAATGTGCTTCCAATTTCGATGTCAAATTTAAAAATGGTCCCGCCCTTTAGCTCTAAAACGTATTGAGATACTGGTGCTAGAGAATCGGGAAGCAATCTTACGTGTGGTGGCACGTTTTCCATTAAATGAACAACTCTTTTGTCAGAATCCAAATAAATAATATCTAATGTAATAAAAGTGTTATACATCCAAAAATGCAGGTCTTGCTCGTGTGGGAATATAAACAAGCCACCCTCATTATCTTGAATTGAGGTTCTAAACATTAGGCCTCTCTCTTTTTCCGCAGCGGTGGAGAATTCTATTAAATTAAAGTAGTGGGTTTCATTATTTTTGTTAAATGTAATCATTGTTATTATCGCTGAATCTCTTGATTGTGGATATCCCCGATCTATGAATAACGAGGCTAATGAGCCTATTAACAATAGCAATGTGATAAGTTTCTTAAACTTTCCGTTTAAAGTTTTTTTCGAGTTCATATTTTGTGAGTTCCCAAATGATTGGTCTGCCATGTGGGCATGAATAAGGCAGTTGACAATTAAAAAGGTTATCAATTAGCTGCTGCATTTCTGGTGTTGATAGCTTCTGCCCTGCTCTTATGCTTGAGTGGCAGGCCAGTGTGGCGATAAGGTTTGTGTTTTTTGTATTCAAGGTCGTTTCTGACCGCTCTTCTTCGTTTAGTGCGGAAAGGATCTCAGTCAAAGTATTTTCATTAAAATCATTATTTACAATCTGTGGGATTTGCGTAAACTGGGCCTTAGACTCGGATAATGTATATGCAAAGCCCATATCCACCATGTGTTTCCGATGGATCTTAAGTGATTCTATGTCACCTTTGTTTAATCGAAGCTCAATGGGTATTAAAAGGTCCGAAGTAGTAAAAGTTATACCTTCCCCCATCTGGTTTGTGATTTTTTCGTAATTTACCCTCTCATCTGCGGCATGTTGGTCTATCACCAGAATCTTATTTTCTTTTTCAAAAAAGATATATGTGTTAAAAAGTTGAAAAGGTTGTGGCGCTAGTGTTTCATAGCCAACTTCTATAACCCCCTCCTGTTTCACATAACGTGGGGATCGTGGAACGCTTGCCGTGTTAAGGGAGAGTATCGATTGTGTAAAATTTAGGCTTTCTTTAATCGACGACGGATAATGATTATTCGAGAGTGGGTTTGAAAGATGCACTCCACCTGTTTTTGATGTCAGCTCTTCCTGTAAGGTGGTTTTTATTGCCCTCTCCACAGCCATTCTAATGGAAGAGAATATTGACGAGCTATCACTAAATCTGACCTCTAGCTTACGAGGGTGGATGTTCACATCAATTTCCGAGGGATTAATGCTAATGTTTATAAAAAAAGATGGATAAGAGTTAACCATTAACGTGGATGAAAACCCTTCTCTAACAGCCTTATTAACGATATTATCTTTTACGAATCGATTATTAATAAACACGAACTGAGCACCAGTATCGTGACGTGCCTTTGAAGGATGAACAACAAATCCAGATATTTTAATATTCGGACTATCAAAAAATACTGGTACAAGATCTTTATTATTAAGGTTAGGGAATAATGTAATAATTCGTTCGGATAATTCCTGATTTTTAGGTAAATTATAAATTGTCTTACTATCTTTTATAAGTTTAAAGCCATGTTTAGTGTTACCAATAGCTATTGCTGTAAAAATATTCAAGATGTACTTATATTCTGTAGATGGGGATTTTAGGAATTTTCTACGCGCCGGTATATGTGCAAATAGGTTTAGAATCGTTATAGTTGTGCCTATTTGTCTCCCTTTGCCTATTTCAGTTATAATTTTTTGATCGTCTATATATGTGAGAGATGGATTTCCATTTCCAGTAAATGTATGTATGTATGTGTCAGAAACACTGGCAATGCTTGCTAAAGCTTCTCCACGGAAACCAAAAGTATTAATTTCTTCTAAATCAGATAGATGGATGATCTTAGATGTGGCGTGTTGCTTTAAGGCCATTTGCGAATCGATTTCGTCCATACCATAGCCGTTATCTATTACCTCAATTTTGTTTAGACCACCATTTTCAATATTGAGAGTGATTCCTTCGGCATTTGCGTCGAGTGAGTTCTCTACTAGTTCTTTAACTACAGATGCGGGTCTTTCTACTACCTCTCCTGCTGCAATCTTGTTTATGAGGTCTTCTGTGAGCAGATGGATTTTGGCCATATGTTTAATTAGGTACTTTAATTTTCCTTTTTTCTAAAACAGCGATTATATTTAATTCGTCATTTTCCATTGTACCAAGCGCAACATACTCATTAAAAGTGAGTTTATAATAATGGGTGTCTCTCATGAGTTTTAAGGCTGGATCTTTAAGGTTTTTTTTAAGTTTATACTGTGATATTCTGTCAATCAATGAGTTTCGGGTTTTCCAGTGGATTTGCGTTAAGTCGTTTTTTGCTTTTGATGTGTATGAGATTTCCATTTATTTTTTATTTCCTGCTTCAAAAATTTTTTCGATTTCATCTTGTGTAAATTTAGGTCCAGCAAATGTATTCATTTCTACTATATTTGAATAGTATTGATCTTGTATTTGCTCTTCGAGACTAGATAACAATGTTTTTATCTGATTTCTAACTATGGCTGAAGGTGATATACCAAGTCTGTTGGCGTAATACGACAATAGTTTTTTTTCTTTTGGTTCTAGGCGAACCGCTAGTTTTGATGACTTATTTTCTTTCATGGTAAAGGATTATAGCATAATTTGTCGGACAATGTCCATTTCATATATACTTATTAGTGATAGCAGGGTCGAAACCGAGCATGAATACTTCGATTTGGGGCGTTAAACCTAATTTGTTTTTAGCACTAGAATAGATCAAATCAAATAAAAATAATACATCAGACGCTTTTGCATTGCCTGTATTTTCTATAAATGCTGCGTGTCTTTCTGAAATTACTGCGTCTCCAGATCGGATACCTTTTAGGTTTAAGATTTTATCGATGATGTAGCCCCAACTACAGCTGGTTAGTTTTAATTTTTTCATTTGCATGGCAGTTATATTCTTAAAACAGCAACCTGCTGAGTTATATGGTTGGATTTTTTTGTTCTGTGCCCATTTTATTGCTGTTGAAAGGGCCATCTGTTTTTCTCCTTTGTAGAGATTAAGGTTTATTTCCAGGATCAAACTTTTAGATTCATGGAATAATGTACTATCATAATCAAAACCTAAATCCTCATTTAATAATGTTTTTTCGTTGTTATCTTTATCCAAAATAACTACGGAATCGACATATTCGCTTAAAAAGTGCGAACCTCCATGTATATTGTTGTATATTGCGCCTCCTATTGTCCCTGGTATACCTGCAAACCATTGTAATCCTGTGACACCGTTATTAATTAGCACATTTATTAATTTAGGAAGATAATATCCACTACTTACTTTAACCATCACTTGGGGTTTGCTCGACTCGTCGTAATCTATCTCATCAAATGAGTAGTACTTATCGGTATCAATTTGGTCGAGTCTGGCCTCAACATTAAGCTTGCTTGTTTTTTCCGTAGCCTTTATATTATGTGCATCAATTTCTAAATACTCGACTTTGTTAATAATAACAACACCCCGTATTCCTTCGTCCGATATTAGAACATTGCTTCCCGAACCAAGTATTGTAAGTGGTATATTGAGTTCTTTGGTTAGCTTGCATAAATCTATTAATATCGCTTTTGTCGAGACTTCTATTAGTAGATCTGCAATACCGCCAATTTTCCATGTTGTATAGGGGGCAAGAGGCACATGACTTTTAAAGGCGATATTGTCTTTATTTAAAGCGGCAATTAATTTTTGTAACTTTTTATCCATGATTATATTAACAAGGCCTTAATTCTTCTTTGGCCACCACCGATATTTTCCTGTTTAATTATCTTAAAACGTTTTTTACCCTCGCCTATCTCACCAGTATTAGAAACATGTGGGCCACCACAAAACTCAATACTAAAAGGCGTGTTATCCCGATTGTTTATCTGATACACCGATACCAAAGAAGGATATTTTTGTCCGAATTCTTTTTGGGCGTTAAGTTTCTCCGCTTCCTCTATTGGCATTTCTGTTCGCTTGACTGTAAGTGATTCCTTGATTTTTTGATTGACTAAATCTTCCACGTTAGAGATTTGTTCATCTGTAAGCTTTTCCGGGAAATTAAAATCTAATCGCAATCTTTCGGCGGTTATATTGCTGCCTCTTTGTTTAATGTCTTTATCGACCATTAATTGTAGTGCACGTAGTAGTAAGTGATGAGTAGTATGTAATTTTGTGACTTCTTTGCTTTGATCAGCTAGGCCGCCTTTAAATTTCATTTCCGCGCCCTTTTTTGAATTTTGCCTATGCTCAAGTTCCATCTTTTTAAAGTCTTTTAACAATTCTTCGGTCGCATCTTCAGACAAAATAAGTTCATCCAAGGTTAACTCAATTGGGAAACCGTATGTTTCGTACAAATAAAAGGCCTTTTCGCCAGTTATTGTGTTTATCGATTTATCTTTACTGGCTTTCATCTTCTCAATCTCTTTTAGACCATTTGAGAGCGTTTGTCTAAATAGTTTTTCTTCTTTTGCGAGATTGTCTAAAATAATTTGCTTGTTATCAATCAGGTGTGGATACGGTTTACCCATATGTTCAATTACCGTCTCTGCCAAATCGATGGCAAATAGCGTTTCTATTCCAAGTTTTTTTGCAAAACGTATCATACGACGAATAAACCTTCTCAGAATATAGCCCTGGTCCTTGTTTGATGGTCTGATTCCATCGGCAAGAATAAAAACAGCAGCTCTTATATGGTCGGCTATAACCCTAAAACAAGCGGTTTCGTCTTTAAGTCCACCGCGTGTTATGTATTGTTTTAAAGAAAGCTTTTCGATTTTTTCGAGAATTGGCTGGAAAATGTCGGTTTCGAAAATATCTGTTTTATTTTCTGCGCACATTACAATCCTTTCGAAACCGCCACCAAAATCAATATTTTTTTGTTTGAGTGGCTGCCAGTTCATGTCTTGATCTAGGTAATATTCCATAAAAACATTGTTACCAATTTCTATAAATCTACCCGAATCGTCGTTCACATGGTATAGATCCTGTTCTTTTTCTATTACGCCCAAGTCGTAGAAGATTTCTGAGGATGGTCCTCCAAGTTCGCCAACAGCCTCTCCTCTTTGCCACCAGTTTTTCTTGCGTCCATAAGAAAATATTCTTATATTGTGTGATTTGCCCTGCTCTAATGATTTGGGGATATTATCTATTTGAGGGCTATATTCAGCCTCGATATGATAGTTTTTAAAAGCTTGTTTCCAGCTTGTTATTGCTTCGTCATCTCTTGGAATTAGGTTATCACCCTCCCAGACGGTAACATAAATTCTTGATGGATCAAGCTTTACGCGTTCCACCAAAAATTCTAAAATCCAGGGGATTTGATCAGTCTTAGTAAAATCACCTATGGACCAGTTACCCATCATTTCGAACATCAGAGTGTGTCTATTGTCGCCAACTTCTAGCATCTCGTCGTAATTTGTTCTAAGTGAGCGTTGAATGTTACATAGTCTTTTTCCTAGTGGGTGTGGTTGGCCTGTTAAATATGGCACTAATGGAAACATACCAGAATTGACAAATAGCAAGGTTGAATCAATATTAGGGACTAGGGACACGTTTGGTATCTCTTTATGAAGTCTGGGAGATTCAGTCCAAAAATCAATATAAAGTTTTCTAATATCTAATGAGTTCATGACAGTTATTATACATTAAGAAAATTATTCCTGCCAAGAATCATGGAGGAAATACTGGCATAAAACGCCACAGAATACATGCTAAAAATGTGCATAGAATAAGCCTCACGACGCTCCTAATGTAAGCAAAAGTGGGTATATAGTTTGTACGAGTACGTCTAAAGAGTCATATTTTGCGTTGGTGATGTGTTTGTTGATACTAATTAAAACCTGGTACACTCGGCGATTTGTGGGGTATATGAGGGCATATTTTATGTTACGAATAAGAGTCGGCCTTAAGTGCTGGAACTAAAAATATAAAATCAGCGATTTTTCCATCTGTGGTTTTAGCTTTACCTTCAAATCTAAAAAACGGCTGAATATAAAAAGTTGATTCATCGTTGTCAATATATTTTTGGGGCTCAACATATACTAAAGATGTTTTTGCTACAGCAATTTCAAACATTTCAATATTCAATTCTTTGTATGTTCCATAGGAATTATTCCCTTCTAAAAGTATCCAATATAAAACACCTTTATTGTTCTGGAGGTCTAGGAATGCTTCATCCATAGTTTTACTCGTGTATACACCATTTGTTTTCGAGAGTTTTACTTCACGAAGATTAAATGAAATAAGATCTTTCGTTAGGTCTATCCCCTGCCCTGTGACGCTCGCAGTATAAGACTGATCTTTATATTCGGGTGCATATACTTTTGCAGGGATCGGGACCTTTTTATCGCTAGAATCTTTACATTCTGCGATATCAAGAACTTTAAAGAATTTCATCTTAAGAATGTTTCCCTTTGATATCTGCGTAACAGACTCAAAAGATCTATCAAATTTTCTTAGTATATAATCATATTCGATATCAGGATTTGAATAATTAGATTCGGATGTTTGTATATTCCTAAGTATTAGTTGAGCAACCGAAGGATAGGTGGAAAAAGATGCGTTCAACATAGAATAGTTAGATGAGCCATAATTTGAGGTCAATTCCCATATATGAGTTGTTTTATCAAAAGAGAAAACCCGTCTTTCGTCGGCGCTTTGCCACCGTATTATTTCTTGTGTGGTTACGCCTCCGAATTCGGGAAATCCAAGCGATACGGCTGTGGCTCGTGCTTTATCAACATCACCAAGGCCCTCTATGATCTTGTCTAATTTATAAACGTTTAATGCTGAGGGGAATTGGGGAAATTCCTTGGATGGCTTGTCGGAAGAGAATTTGGCATTTGTTCCTGTAGCAAGAGTTAAGGATGGTATCTTTAGAGATGGTATTTTTCCAAACGTATTGTTTGCGACAGCACACTTGTCTAAATTGGGTGGTTGAGTGGGTCTAGTGGTGACTATTCCAAGTGGGCCGTCCAAAAAACCTGTAAATATTTGCAGTATTGTAACTACAAAAAAGAGTACTATAGTCCCGAATATAGATTTCCTTACAAATGATGTCGTTTTTCCTAAAACTGTAGACATTAATTTATATGTATAATCAAAAGTCATTATATAATAGCATTTATTCCAAACTTTTTTTAGTGTATTATAAATTAGATAAATGTTTATATTGATTGACTATGCGTCCTAAACTTAAGCTATTGTTATTACTGGTTTTACCACTATTTTTGTATGGGTGTACAACAGGTCCGACATCAACTCCAACACCAAGCCCAACAACGGTAGCTGAACAAGTAGTACTTCATTGGTGGGGAGTATTTGAGACCATTGAAGATGTGCAACCATTAATAGACAAGTATAAGTCAGAGAATTCAAATATAAAGGATATACAATATGTGCAAAAGCCATTAAATGGTGATGAAAGTGCCTATAGGACGATGATCGATAGTTTTATCGCGGATAAAGAGCAAACACCAGATATATTTTTAATACAAAACACTTGGGCAGGTAAATACTCGAGCCTAATAACGCCTGCTCCGAATAATATTATTGATGAAGCATATTTTGCTGACTTTTATAATGTAGTAAAGAAAGATTTTTATAGATCCGGAACAATTGCTCTCCCCCAATACATGGATGCGATTGCAATCATATATGATGAAAATAAATTAATTGCTGAAGGATTTAGTAAACCAAGTGCCCAGTGGTCTGACTTTAAAGTTATGGCACAGCGTTTGACCAAAAAAGGTACGGGCAATACTCTATCTCAGGCAGGTTTTTCGGCAGGATATTACGAAAATGTTCAGTTTAGATTTGATTTAATAAACCTCCTAATGCTCGTTAATGCCGTAAAAATGACCGATATACAGGAACTCAGTGCAACGTTTTATACGCCAGAAAATATGGAGGATACTGAACGTGCAATAGAATTCTATAAAAGTTTAGGTACTACAGCTTGGTCAAAAGAAATGAAAAAGGATATAGCTGAATTTTTAGAAGGAAGGCTGGCAATGTATGCTGCCCCTAGTTGGAGATTAATTGACATACTTAACTATAAGAAACAGTTTAATTTAAATCTAACTGTGGCCGTAGCTGAGGTACCTCAATTGTCAAATTATTCGGCCTATTGGGCTTCATATTGGGGATATACTGTTTCTAAGAATAGTCCCAATAGTACAGAATCCTGGAAATTTATTAAATTCTTAAATGAAAAAGCGAGTCTGGAGCTTTTAGATAAAACAGTCAAAGAAAATGGTAGGCCGATAGGAATAATATTTCCGCGAAAAAGCATGAACATACAATTAGCGAACGATAAATATCTCGGACCTTACATTGCGGCATTGGATAAGGCGGAAACGTGGTATATGTATGATGGTTTTAAGATGAAGAATGCCTTTAACTCAGTTTTATCAAAACTATCTGGTTTTGATGGACTATCTTCATTACAAAGCACCGCCACAGCGATTATGAAAGGAACTCAATGATTCAAAAGAATATAAAATCAAGCTTTATTTTAGCTGTTGTTTTAGGCGTTAGTATCGCTTATTTAAGTTCTGTAAAATCAGTGACTCGTGAAAACGATGAATTGACGATTACTAATGTCGAAGAGAATCAAATTTTTATTGGAGAAACCGCCGTTCGATGGCTAGTAAAAGATGAGGATCAAAGGACAATTCCTGTACAGCTAGATCTCTTTAGTAACACATGTGCTAACAACGGAGATTATTATGGTCAAATCACCGATAATACCGAAAACTTTGCAAAGATTGGAAATAACACCTTTGAATACAGATGGGATACTTTTAGCTCGCTAAAAAACAAAACAAAGGTTTCGGATGGTCCATATTGTCTTCGTATATGTGGAACTTTGCTAAGAGACAGAAATTACTATTACAGCCTTTGTGATACGCGAACAATTGATGTGCAGAACAGCAATAGAAAACCACAAATACTTTCCACACCAAGTAGTACAAGCTTAAAAGTTGGCGATTCATTTGTTTATCAAATTAATGCGCTGGATCCGGATGATGATGTGTTAACATACTCTATAACATCAGGACCAAGTTTTATTACCATCAACTCTAAAAGTGGATTAGTATCCTCTAAAGGGAAGCTTAGTAATGAGGGTAGCTTTATTGTAAAGTTAAGGGTACAGGATACTGTAGGTGCATTTGATGAACAACTGATCACGCTCAATATTGTAAAAACAGATCAGAATTTTACTCTTACAATAATTTCACCGGTAGAAAAAGAAATTATAAAAAGTGATTCCATAGATATTAAATGGACTGTATCAAGCAAGTCTAACATTTCATCCATTGTGCTTTATCACTCCAAAGACTCTGAGAAATGGACGAAAATTATTGATTTAGATAAAGATCAAACCATTTATAGATGGGACGTATCAAAGACAAATGCTGGTGATTATTATATAAAAGTTGAAGTTACACTGGCGGATGGTACAAAATTTAATGCCGTAAGTGGGAAATTTGCCATAGATAAATCTGGTGGCAGTGTCCCTTTAATATCTGAGGTAAATCCCAAAGAAGACAGCGCTATTACTGAAAAAAGACATAAAATTGGTGCAAACTTTGCAGTTTTTGATGGGAGTGTAGTTAACAAGAACCAAACTGTGATCTCCGTTGATGATGCAACTCTTTCGGATTGTGTTAAAACAGATAATTCTATAGAATGTGCCCCCTCAGAGGATTTATTGGCAGGTAAACATAAAGTAAAAGCAGTAGTTATTGATTCGGAGAAAAGAATGAATACAAAAGAATGGTATTTTGAGTTATCGACTGATAATACAACCACAACAGGTACATTCGGTATCAATATGGAACAGCTCAAGCAAATTCTAACAGTAATATGCTGTGGCTTGGGGGCGATAATAATTCCTTTGATACTGTACAAGATCATAAGGATGTTTATTAATAAAAGAAGGGAAAGTCAAACCTTTACAGAACCAAGCGCAATTCCAGGATCATCTTTTAGTACAGATAGTTTTCAAATAGGGAATTCTAACGATGCAAGATGGGCTGTAGTTAATGAGCCAGAGGCTCAGGTCGGGGTTAATCCACCTACTCTAAGTTTTGAAGAGCAAAAACCGATCGAAATGCCCTCTTCTTATACGTCTGATGAAATTCCAGACTGGTTAAAAACTACAGATGGCGATAAGCCTATGTCAATTTCGGGAGGAGAAATGAAGACATTTAACTCAGATGCTATCCCTAATATAGAGGACATATCAAAACCACATGATGAATAAGAGGGGTTATTGATACTTTGTTAATCGATAGATGCTCTGGATTGATCGATCAAGTAGGAGATGTTGTAGTTAGAGAATAACTGTTGTTTGTTTATTGCAACGACAGCCATTTCCTCGTTTGTATAAATATCACTGGTGTCGCCAATATATAAATATTTTGTTTTGGCTCCGAACGTTTTATTTAGTATAAGTGGATTCTCACTTAACAAAGAAAGAACTCTTTGAATGTTCTCTGCCCTTGCGTTTTCGTCTTTAGAAATAACTGTAACATCGTAGTAAGCAAGGTAATCTAATGTACCACCTTCCGAAATAAATGGACTGGAAGCATTCTGTTTAACACATTCCTGCTTGGTTGTGCAGGAATTTGTGGCGTCCATGGTTTGGAGGTAGTTAATGGTAGTATAAATACTCAATAGACTCATACAGGCCAGTATAAAGGGTAGAATATTTTTAAGACTTAAGCCCTCACTAAGGTAGCGAAGAATTTCAAATAGTGATTGAATTCCCGAAATAACTCCATTAAACATGGTTAAAGCCCTATTGACTACATTGCCAAAGGCCTTGTCGATTAATGAACCAATCCAGCCAAAGAATGTTGCTGTAATTGTTACAAAAGTGACAACACCCAATGTGACCCAACCAACTGGACCTGAAACAACACCTGCGGCAATCAATGCTGTGGCTGTAGTACCAGCTAAAAGAGATCCTCCTAAACTAAAAGCAATGACCGTCGGTGTAAGTGGTACGCCAAGTAAGGTCAAAATTCCTAGACTAAGTCCCCAACCTAATAGAGTTTGCCAGCCAACCGACTTTGCAATGGGCACTAAATTCTTTACGGGAAGACCTTTTGCAAGCCATGTTGCGAACTTAACGGTTAGCGGTGATCTCATAAATGCAATCAATATTCTTGGTAATTTTGTGATTCCCCATACACCCTGAATCCAATTTGATATTCTACCGATTGCGATAAGAGGATTTTTAAATTCGTTTTTAAAGTACTCGCCGAAGTTCCACCCATATTTTTTCTGAATGACAGATAATTCCTGGCCTAATCCAGCCACATCGGCGAATGTATTGGCTGTTTCCCAGACCGGAAGACCAAATAACGCATTTAGTTTTCCTGCGGCTATACTTCTAGTCATCTTGTTAATCGCGGGATCAATGATATATCTTTGGGCTGCAGCACCAGCTGCAGCACCGATTAAAGCGATACCTATATTCCCTCCACTTAAACCAAATGCGATCGACCCGGCAAGTAATCCTGTATTAAATGATCTAAGTCTTGTTTCGGCAACTGTAAACAGTCCATTCCTTCTACCAATTTCTGTTTGCAGAGCCTCCTTTTTTAGAGGATCTGTTAAGTCACCATTTGCAATAGCCTTTTTGATACCACCAGAACTGATTTTTTGAAGCTGTTGGTATGGAATTCTTGTAAAGTCAGCTATTTTATGAATACCCTTGCCTAACAAACCCCAGTTGTCAAATTTCCCAAACTTTTCGGCGTGGATCAAAATATCTGTATGATCTTGTGAAAGTAGTTTGGCAATGGAATTCGTTGCGAGTGAGACACCACCTACCACAGCCATAGCTGGTATTGACCAGCCTGTTCCTAGGCCGACAAATAATGTCGCAGCAAGTGCTTGTGGTGCAGAGTCTATAATATTTGCTAAAGGTCGACCTATGCTTTTTGCAATTGACGCGACATCTCCCATAACAACTCCAACTTTTATTAGACCTCTTCTTACTGAGCCAACAGCATCAGAAACGTTACCAATAATTTTGTTTGTCTGTTTTGCTACATCTATGCCTGCGAAGTCGCCTGCTTTTTTATAAATAGAAGTTGGTGAATTGATCCATCTCTTGGGGAGACTAACGATATTTTTTATGCCATTTGCAGTTGCGACGTAACCTGCGGCAAGAAGTTTTACACCCCCAACTATAGCCTTTAAAGCCTGTTTAGCTATAGCTTCGGCAATATATGCACCTTGTTTCTTTTTTTTCCTTTTAGCGAGAAGTGGGATAAAGCGAACTTGTTTAATAAAACCACCGAGTTTGCTTCCACTCTTTTCCCAGGTTTTATAAGCTTTAATTAAAGAGCCTTTAGCTTTTGTTATTCTACCCTTCCACGTGCTGTAAAATTTATTATTGTTTAGTTTTCTAATTACATAAGTTGAAACCTGATCCTTAACGTTTTTACTTATAGTCAATGCTTTTTGATTAACCCAACCCCACATCTGCTCTCCGTATGAGGGCCCAAGTAAGCTTGGCATATCTGCGAATGCTCCAATATAGTCACCCTGAATCATTCTGGTAGTAAATATGTCTTGTCTACGTCTAATTAATGCTAGATGTTCCCTTTCTTCGCGGGATGGAATTCGGAGATTAAATACAGAATACTGCATTCGATTAACTATATCCTCAGTCATTGGCTGTATGGTTCCGGCGACTAGAGGTTTAGCTAATCCATCATATATACCAGGTTGTTCGGAAAGAGATTCTCTCATATCTTGTACAATGTCATCTTGTCCGGTTACATCACGAACGCGTTTACCAGTTTGAATATTTTCAGCGGCGGAGCCGATGGCGTCGGGAGTTACGGGCTGACTATCATCGAATTTAAAGTCATCTCTTAATCCAGAAATTACATCCATTGATTCTGGTTGAGCAGTTTGTGTAGGAGCTGTATATTCTGGAAAAGGTGTCATATCGGCTTGAGCTTCGGTTGTCATGCCTATTACTTCATCTGGTTGATATTCTGGAGTACTAGGAATTTCAATTGTTACTTTTGCATCATCATTCACAACAGGAATAATTGTTGGCTGGCCCATAGGCTGTGTCATGGCTTTTCTATTTCTAACTACGGCGGTCTCAACAAAGTTGATTTTTTCAGGTTCCTGTGATCCCGAAACAATGCTTGTACCATCTGGTCCTACAACTATACCTGCTTGTTCTGGTGGGACAACCCATTGTGGCATTGACGCAGCTGTAGCCGATTGTGGTGTTGCAAAAGGCCTGGCTTTCTCTTCTACTGTTCGACCAGGTTTATTAATCGGGGCCTCAGATTGTTTATTTTGACTACTAACATCCTCCTCAGTTGGTGTGGTAATTACGCGTTCACGATTAAATAAGCCAGCTTCGTCTTTTGCTGGTTCGGGAGCTTTTGGTGGAGCGAGTTCTTCTTTCCCGACAATATGCTTGTAATAATTTTCACCGGTTAATCCGATTTTCTGACCTTCTGCTTCGAGTGCGGCTTTTTCTTTATCATTCAGCAAATCATAAGGAGTATTATCTTGATATTTTTTTACTGTACCCTGTACCGTTTGCCTTTGCTTAGCCTCTAATGCGGATTTCTCCAGAACAGTTTGCGGTGCCCTTGAAAATGTTGCGTATATTCTTTGTAAATCGTCAAGAAAAGCCGCCTCTTTTTTGAATATCTCTTTTTGAGCCGGCATTTTTTCCATATATTCGATTTGCTGAAAGGCTTCTCTTTCTGCTTCGGACAGTTCTCCAATGTTTACAATGATATTGTCTGGATTAGCTCCAGATGTCCTGGCCTTTTCCTCATACCTCTTTATTACATTACTTATAATATATGTATAGGATTCCTTATCGTATGCAAATTTATTATTGACATCATTCAGGCTGTTTATAAAAGACTGAACTCTGATTCTTTGGTCAGTCGGCAGGGCTGATGATAGATTTTGATAAAAGGATGTGTCAACTTTTTTACGAGCATACTCAGAGTACATTCCTGCAAGTTCGGGACTTTTATTGATCTCTCTACCGTCTGCGGGGAAATAAACATAGTCTTTTTTATGTAGCCAATTATTTTGTAAATCTTTGACCATTTTAAGTGTTCGGACTGATTGGCTATAAGCTAGTTCTTCTGATGAATCAGTAAAAGCACTTTTTTGTTTCAAAACGTCATCCTTGGAAAGCTCGGTTTTAGTACCAATAAGTTTCCTAGTAAGATCATTTATTATTGAGCCGTCGCGAGGAGCATTTTTTGCTAGTACTTCTGCAATCTCATAACCTCTTTTAATTTTTTTCTTAATAGACCCGACAGTAGATAAATTACTGATTGAAGATAATGTGTTAACCGCCTGACTGACTTTTTGAGCATCCTCTGGAGTAACTATCTGTACATCATCACCTTGCGTGTTTAGGATCAGATTATTTAAATATCTCACATAATCATTAACCTGATTCAAATCTAGTCCGGCTGGTATAGCCTTTTTACTTATAGAAGATCTATACTCATTTATTATTTTTATTAAATCGTTTTTCTGTATAGCCATTTATTCTTGTCTAAGATAGTCTTTTAAAGTAAAAACTGGGTTTTCTACATCTCCTACTACTGCTTTAAAAATAAAGAATTTTGCGCCATCCGAAAAATCTACCACAAAACTCTCTAAAGCCATTTCAGTTACACCTCCCTCAGGTATATACATAAAGAGGTCGATTATTTTTAAATAGTTAAAACCCTTTTCGTTTTCGTAAAATTCCGTGTGATCTCTTATTTGAGCCTCATAATAATCTTTTGGAAACACCATTTTGTATAAGAAGTATGCTGTGATAAGCTCTCTAAAATCGTCAATGAGCATCTCCTTTGTTGTAGCGTTCATCTCGGGGATTGCACTAAGTCTGATCTCTAAAATAGTATCAATTTCAGTAAAAAGTTTTTTTAAGGTTTTAACAAACTGGTCTGGGCCTTTTTCGGCCGACTCCTTGTAGTATTCGTAAACATTACTGACACTTTCTTCTAATCCATAGTTCTTGTTAATATATTTATATACTTCACCGCTAAAGAAGAAGAAAACTTTATGCAGTACTTCATTAATAACCTCCTGTAGTTCTTTTTTAATGATCATAAAGGCAAAGGCCCTCGTAGTAATAGCTTCGAGATCATTAAACATTTGATCCTGTAAGATTCTTGCGTTTTTGTATGCAGAAATATTCCGGGCAATTGTGTGTTCTGTCTTCTCAAGAAGTAGTGATTTTTCCCAGTCAATATCATTTGTTTTGTCTAATACTAATGAATCCGGGAATATAAAACTGGTAGTTTCTTCGGGGACTTTAAATGATCCTAAAGATTTTTCGTGCAATGCGGTTTCGAACCGGGTAGGTATTCTAAAAAACTCATACTCAGCGTAAAGCAATTTAGCATCAATAAATCTTAACATGTACATATCGTGTAGCTTATCAACGAATGTTTCTACTATATTTTCCAGGGGTTTATTAATAGGGAGGTTTAGCTTCGTTAAAAAAGCATCTGCCTTAT
>Ga0209668_10000471_pt1 | contig 16435 bp, 16 predicted proteins | sample FrelakmetPLP11PL_FD_187150 | JGI IMG/M metagenome (GOLD analysis project Ga0209668, IMG submission 187150) | Freshwater lake sediment microbial communities from the University of Notre Dame, USA, for methane emissions studies - PLP11 PL (SPAdes)... | ecosystem: Environmental > Aquatic >... | reverse complement strand
CCACCCGCTCGTAGAGCGACTGGCGCGATTTCATCATGAACACGGCGACGCCGATCACCGCGTTGATGATCCAGATCAAAACGTCCACCCCGCCACCCTGGAAGAATTCCCTCATGGCTCCTCCTTCAATGAGGCCGCGTAGGGCCTGGTCGCGTCGTCCTCGCGCTCGGGTTTTGGCCCCCACTCTTGGTAGATGTCGTTCAGCACCTCGCGACGGTTGTGCAGCTGGAGCACCGCGGACAGCCGCTCATCCTCATCCTCGATCATGGCCTCATCCACTCGGTCAACGAGCACCATGCGGTCCTCGTTCGGCTTGGCCTGGAAAACCAAGATGTGCTCGCGGCTGACCTGGAGGACCTTGAAGGGGCGGTGGCTCACGCGAACCTCGTTTGTAAAAAGTTTTTACAAACCCGGGCGCCCGGCTCTTCTCGGGGGAGAAGGCAGCAGTCAATAACGAGAGGGAAATTGGTCACCGACAACCCCTGTTCCCACCGGGCGCCCGGGAAATTAGAAGTCTCCCCCGAACGGATTCGAACCGCTTTGCCACCTTGAGGTTCTCGAAGCGGCGGCCGGCTCCACGCCGAGGCGAGGGAGTTGATCATTCTGCGCCCAGCTTCACGTTGCGGATCTCCATGTTGCCGAGGATGGTCCCGGTGCCGCCCTGGCCGAAGCGGATCAGGGTGTCCCGGAGGCCGAACTCGGCGGTGCCGGTCATCTGGGTGAAGCCGGTCTGGAGCACGCCATTGATCGAGTAGGTGCTGAGGCTGAGGTCGGAGGTGTCCACCACCCACTTGTGCCGGGTCCACTTGTCGTGGTCAGTGCGGACGGCCGAGTAGATGTAGCGGTCGGTCACGCTGCCGTCGGTGTGCAGGACTGCGTAGCTGGAGCCGTTCGCGGTAGACTGCAGGTAGAAGTTGTTCCGGGTCGTGTTGGAAGTGCCGTAGGCCCCACCGATTGAGAGGAACGATCGGTACTGCCCGCCGTTGTCGGCCGCGCTGGCGTACTGCCCCTTGACCTCGCACTCGACCACCAGCTTCTTTTTCGCCGCCGTGCTGGAGATGTTGAGCGGTAGCACACCGTCCATCTTGAAGGCGGCGTACATGTTGTCGTGCTCGGTGGCAGTGACAAGATAGTTCGGGTAGTAGGCATAGTATAACAACCGGCCGGTCAGGTTCGTGGAGGTGTACCCGCCGATCTTGAAATCGTTCGTGCTGTTCCAGGTTGGCGCCGGGGTCGCATTGGTCGCGGGCGTGAACGCGTCGACCCGCAATGCTACTCCGCTGGATGCCGAGACGGTGAACGTGACCAGCACAGGCTTTCCAATTTCGAGGCAGTTGGAGACAGTGACAACTATCCCACCGTCACTATTCCCATCAGCAGAAACCGTACCTACCACGTCATCGGTTTGCTGGTTTATCTCCCATCCTCGCTCAGTTGCAGACCACGTTGCTTTTCCCATCAACCGAATATTCGAAGGAATCGCCGTCGGAGTGAATACAAACACCACGCTGTACTCAGCAGGCGGATTGAACGCGGCGTTCGAACTGGAAAGGTAGTCAGTTGTGCCATTCATCGCAAAACTGGAACCTTCCGAATAGGTCTCCAGATTCTGCGGACGACCAACCTTGGTGAATGGATATCCCGCGCCAACCGTGGGTGTGACCGTCGCGCCGTTCAGGCTCTCCCCGCCGGTGAAGAGTACCAATGGGGTAGAGTTGACCTTCGAGGCGAGGTCATCGCTGATCCGCCAGGGGATGAAGGTCATGTTGTCGGCGGCTCGGATGGCGCCTGCCGCAGCGGGCTGGGCCACGTAGGAGGTCGGGAAGGCGCCGGTCTGGAGCTGGGGGTTGGCGATGAAGACCGAGTCTTGCCCGCCGGGATTGACAACGTCTATCGTCGTGTCGTTGTCCCCCTCGGCAACATAAAGCACAACTACCCCGGAGGCCGTGTTTTCCGCGGTACCCCACACCCATATTCTGTACCAGCCGTTGGCGACGGGTTGAATGCCGGAGCCCTTCGTAGCTAGCGTTCCGCCATAACTTCCTTTATATCCATATCGAATATTGTAATTTTGCGCGACAGATTTCGTGCTGTCGTGCATGTATATCTGAATCCATTCCCTAGGGATAGCCGCAGATGAATTGTATTTCACATAAATGGACCACGTATAGGATGTTCCCGTGGTTGCTGAATATGGATACGACAAATGGTGCGTATTAGTTGCCGTATCATCTTCTTTGAGCGTATTCGTTGTTCCGGTGGTTCCATCTGGCAGAGTCACCGAAGTTGCAGAAATCGAACTCCTGGTTTTCAACCAACTCGTGCTGAACGCGCCCGTATAAGTGAGGATCTGAGTCGTCGAGGATTCGACCAGCGTCGCCCCGTCGCTCGACTTCACCGGCCAGTTCTGCGGCACCTGCGCGAGGGAGTAGGTCCCGGTTTTCCGCTCGACGGTGCTCACCCCGGTGGTGGTGCCGCTGGTGGTGCGCTGGAAGGTCGGGAGGAGCAGTTGCCCGCCCGAGCGGGAGGCGAGATTGCCCTGGAACAGGCCGACCTCTTTTTGAATCTGGGTGAAGGTCAGGGCCGAGTTCTGAAGTCGGGTATAGGCGATGCTTCCGGGCCACGCGGGAACCGAAGACCCACCCAATACCAACGTTCTGGCCGCATCTATTCCGTACCCGGCGCAATTCAGCGGAGCCCCGGCCTGGCCATCGACATAGACGGTGGCGTAGTCCGCGCTGCGCACGACATGCACCAGGTGATAGTTTCCATCGACATAACTCGTGGTTCCAGAAGTGGGCTGAACTAAAGAGCCAGCCTTGCTCAAGATAAACGTGAACACCCCAGCCGTCGTGAACGATGCATATCCCCCATCGGCATTTCCAGAGCCGTGTCCGAAGAAATACTTATTCACCCCCGGGACCGTGCTAGGGGTCTTGATCAAAAACGTCATCGCGAAATCGCCGTCAAAAACGTTCATCCAATCGGCGTGCACCAAATTGTGCGAGCCAAGTTCGTTGTAAAAGAATGACTGGAGCTGATTGCCATCACCGCCGATCAAGCTGGAACTTTCCAGCGTCGGGGTAGCTACGGTATCTGCGAGGTCCCTAGAGTTCCCGCTCAGGTCCAGGAGATCCCCAGCCGTGCTGTAGCCCGCGTACCACTCGCCCAGCACGTTCGTGTTGCTCACCCCGAGCAGCTTGGGGATCCGCGAGGTGGGCCGGGTAGTGACCGTGAGGCCGTCCGAGGAAATGACCTGGGCGTAGTCGAACAGCTCGGGTCCCTTGCCCGAGTAGTCGAAGGTCTTGTCCCGGCCCGCCTGCGCGGGAACCTGGACCAGCAGGGACAAGAAGGCGAGCAGCAGAAGCGGTCGGCGGTTCTTCATTCTGGGTTCCTCCTTGTCAGGGCGCGGCGCGGACGCGAAGGTTCTTGATTCTACAATTTGCTACAGCGATATCTGAGATTGATTGACCCACTCGGATCTTAGTGTCTGTAAAATTAAAATTTTCTGTTCCAGAATTATTTACCCAAGTCCCTGCAACGCCATTGACTGTATAAGAATTATTGGCCATGTTGGCGAAGTCTATATACAGTTTGTGCGTTTTCCATTTGTTCATATCTAACATCTCCAACGATTGAGCCACGTGCTGCGTTGTATCATTATCCCCATAAAAAGTAGTCGTCATAACTCCAGTAAGATAACTATAAAGAATAAGAATCCTGTTTGAGTCCGTATCGGCGGTCCCTGTGTTCCCCCCGATTTGAACGAATATTGGATAGGTGTTCACCTCAGCCTTAGAAGCGAAGTTGCACTTCGTATCGAAATCAATGTAGAGCTTCTTGGCCTCGTAGCTGTTGCCGACCTTCACCGGGAGGACGTTCGCCTGCTTGAGCTGGGCGTAGGCGTTGTCGTGGTCGGTCTGGGTCGCGGCATAACCGGGGATGTACTTGACCGAGTGAATCTTGCCGGTGAAATATGACGTTCCTGAATCATTTGCAATCGTGAAACTTGCAGTGGAAGGATGCACAACACCAGTCGCTGCTTGCGTTCCTGCAGAATACCCATCTACTCTAACCGCAAGTCCTCCAGTGGTGGAGTAGCTCCCAGTGATGAGCGCAGTTTTTCCAGCGACCAGACACGAGGTGCATGTCGCTGTCAACACCGTTCCCACTTTGCCGTCGGTCGTGCGGATGAAACTAACGTTTGCATCCGACTGCGACATCATCCACCCGCGCTGATCCCCAACCGTGTTGTATTTTCCAGCGATGACATGAGATCCAGAAATTGTCGATGGCGTAACAATTGCCGTTGCGGTGAAATCACCGGCCGGGTTGAACGTCGATTCCGCGATCGTGAGGTAGTCGCCAGTGCCGTCGAACGCGAACCAGTCTCCCAGGGTCTGGCTGGACTGGTGCTTCACATCGCCCGCGACGGTGAAGGCGTAGCCGCCGGTCTCGCTCGTATAGGTGCCCGCAGAATAGACGTCGCTCTCGAAGCGAGCGGTCATGGTCGGGTTTGCGTTGCCCGGGTTCACTCCCTTGTTCAGCTTCCAGGGCTCGAGGGTCAGGCTGTCCTGGGTGCGGGTCACGGCGGCCGAGGTGGTGGTGATGTAGCTCGTGGGGTGGGCGCCGAGTTCGACCTGCGCTCCCCAGAACCAGGTGTTCACGGTGGCGCCGTCGCCGGTATAAGCCAGTACCCCACCCGCGTTGTCTATGGAATACGCGACAATCGAAGAACTGGCAGCGGTGGCGGTGTGCGAAAACCAGCACCGGCACCATCCATCGGCATATTGCTGCGTGCCGTATGCGGTGGCTAGCACACCCGGCGAGATCGCCTTGCAAGCGGACACATCGAACAACACGTTCGCGGTCGCAACGGTATTGTTCGAAAGCAGAGCCCAACGATTATTTCCGGCCTTCACCAACATGGAAATAGTCCAAGTGGCAGCCGTCAATGTCACGTTCTGCGCGAAGTAGTGGCTTTCGCTGACCGCCTCCCCGATCAATCCATCTGCCGTCGCGGTTCCATCGGGCGCAAGGATGGTCGCGCTGTCTGCCGAAATTCCATCCCCGGCTCGCTTGGTCCAGGTCGTCCCGAAAGTCTGGCTCTGAAGCGCCTTGTTCTCGCGCTGCTCCTCGATCAGCACGCCCCCGCCATCGCCGCCGACCCGGGGCACGTTCGCGGCCACGTACCCAATGGTGCCATTCGTGTAGGTCATGCTGGCGGTGGTGGTGCGGGTGAAGGTCGAACCGGGGGCGAGGTTGCCCGAGCCCATGAGGGTGCCCTGGAGGGCCTCGCGGTCCTTGGCCAGCTCTTCGTGGCTGAGCGCGGTGGAATCGACCCGGGTGTAGAGGACGGTGCCCGCGAACGAAGTAGAACCGACAGAGGGAGACAACCCAGGCACCGCGTCGATCCCGTAACCAGCGACGCTCTTCGGGGTGCCTGCCACCCCGTCGATTATCAGCGTGGCGATGTCGTTCGAGCGAACCACCTGGTACGTGTGATACTTGCCGTCGGTAGAGTAGTCGGCCGGTCCGTTCAAATCAACATAATTACCATCCGCTTTGTACCAGCGAACGATGTTGGAGTGCCTGACGATCACCCCACCAGCCGTACCACTGTTGAATGCATCGATGATCTGCGCTGCGTTGGATAGGGCAACGATGGTGATGGTGGAGTTGGTGTCGAATACGTTGAATGCGGTGCTATTCCCAGCATTATAATACTGCCCCGCGCCATTGAACGCCCGCGCCTGCAAGCGGTTCCCATCCCGGTTCTGGAGGTAGCTATAGGCGCTGGTCGGGGCGCTAGTCGGGGCGAGGTCGAGCAGCGGCTTGGTGACCGAGTTCGTGGTCGGGTGGTAGATGCCCGGGCCCTGGCGCCACTGGTCGTTCTTCGCCATCTGCGCACCGACCACAGCAAATGCTACTTGATCGCTGCCTGCATACTGTCGATCGTTGTCTCCTTCCAACGCAGAAAAAACAGACAGTATGCTGAGCGAATCCGTAGGCTGAACCCACGACACCGAAAGCCTGTACCAACCGCCAGAGACCTTCGTTATGGTCGCGGTAGTGCCAGCAAGAAGACTACTGGCCACCCCCGTATCAAGATTGAAACTGGCCCTTGCCCTTTCAGCCGCAGCTGTCGCATCGTATGGTTGAAGCATAACCCAGCTACGGTTGACCTTTTTGAAATAGCCAGAGTTCGTATAGCGCACCCCAGCAGACGCGGCACCCATGTTCTTCTGGATGTAGTGGTAAGCAGTCGCATCCCCGCCCCCGCTCGCCCCATACTCCTTCACCGAGTCGGCACTGAGTTGGTTGTCGATGGGGCTGCGGTACTGGTTGGCGACCACCGAGGTGTACACAGATCCAAGCGTCCAGAGATCCATCTGCTCACTGGCCGGGCAGTAGTTCGACCCGCTCAGGTCGAGCAGGTTCCCGGCCGCGTCGGTCGTGCCGTCGTACTCGGCAATCGTGGAGCTGCGGGTGAGCCCGCTCACCCGCGAGCCCTGGAAGGGGGCGAAGAGGTCAGAAGCCTGGGCGGGAAGCCCGAGCAGCAGAATCAGGAAGGACAGGGTTAGGCGCATTGGGGTCACTCCTTCCCGCGCTCGAACTTGCCAGCGCGGCGCTTGGCGTAGTTCACCTGGCCGAGCCCGGCCCACTCGTGGGTGAAGATGGCGTCGCCCTCGGGGTCGGCGTCCGGGTCATCGGCCTCCACCCAGTCCTTGGCTCGGCCGTCCTTGTCCTTCTTCCCGGCCTTAGCCTTGACCGCGACCAGGAACTTTTTCTTAGGGTGCTTCAGGATCTGCGGTAGGTCAGAACCGGCGTAGTCGAGGAGGTCGGCGAGCGCGGGGCAGTCGGCGCCTCGAGCTAGCACGTTCCACATGGCCACCTTGTCCTCGGTTTCTTTTACGAGCACGGGCCAGGCGCCCGCGTTCAGGAGCGGTCGGATGCCCTTCACGTCTGGCCAGGGGCGGCCGTCCTGCTCGACGATCACGGCTTCGAAGGTCAGGTTGCAGAGCGCGTCCCCGGGGACCTCGCCCGAACTGAAGAGCAGGGCCTCGCCCCACTCGGTGTCCCCGAGCTCCTCCCGGCCGACCTGGCCGGTGTGGATGAGCACCTGGCGCTGCTTGTCGCTGATGGCCACCCGGGGGACTCCGGTGTAGTCAGGGGGGCCGAGGGTGGAGAGCAAGAGCGCGGTGCCGATCACCGCGCCCGCTGCCGCCATCGAGGTCTTGGGGTTGCCCTGCACGAACCCCAGGACCCGGCTCGCGGCCAGCTTGGCCGCGTCCACTGCCTTCTCCTTCAGGGTGATTTCCTGGGTGACTTCGTCGTCCTTCTGCTCGTCGGGCATGTCTCGGCCTCCCGTGTAAAAACTTTTTACAAACCACCCGAACCCGGATCAGGTGTAGGTGTGCGCGTCGATGAAGAAGCTGACCAGGGTGGTGTCCCCTGCCTTCGACTTCGCTCTGCACCAGAACGCCTTGCTGCTGGTGATCTTGGGGCAGGAGAAGGTGATCGGCTGGGCATCGGCATTCAAGGCGGCCATGCTCACGATCACCTCGGTCTGGATGACCGGGCTGGAGATCTTCTTCGGGTTGCCGCTGATGTCGCCGGTGATGTTGATCGCCCCGCCGGCCGAGATGTTCTCCACCTTGAAGGTATCGCCGCTCATGTCGCGGACGTAGTAGACCGTGTGGAGGTCCACGCCGTTCGCTTCCGAGTTGATCGTGTCGAAGATGATCAGGTCGCCGTCCACGCAGCCGTGCCCAGCGGCGGTGATCACATCATCGTCGGCCTCTCCGGTGTAGGCCACCCCGACCCCGAGCGTGCCCGCGTAGAAGCCGATAATGGTGGGGCTGTTCGCCGTATCCACCGCGCTGACCTGGATCTTCCCGGCGTCGAAGGTGCTCCCGGCCATGGTTCCCTTGTGCAGCAGGATCTCAGTCCCGTAGGCGTCGTTTCCGCCCTCCACGGTGAGCGGGACGGTCGAGTCCTGCACCATGAGGGAAGTCGTGGCGCTCTTGCCGTAGACCTTGTTGTAGGAATGGAAGTGGTTATCGTGCGCCAGCACATCGGCCGTCACGGTCGCGATGTCGGTGTGGATGTCTGGAATGTCGGTGTCGTGGAGGTTGTCCAGAATCGCATCGATCGCGGTGATCGCCGTCCGGATGGACGCCAGGTCAACCAGGTCTCCGCCTTGAGTTGCTGTCATGGTCTTCTCCTCTCAACCCTTGTTCAGGCTGATCCAGCCGGTGACGGTGGTGTCTGAGGCAGCAGTGCTCGCGACCACCCGCACGTAGACGTAGGCGTTCCCGGAGATGCAGTAGACACAAACCGGGTCGGCCGAGGCGAGCGTGTCGCAGGTAGTCCAGCTGAGATCCCCGCTCCAGGCCGAGTTGTCGAAGCTGGTCTGGATCTGCGCGTTGTTTAGGGCGGCAGCGCCTCCTCCACCCAGGTTGTCGAGGCCCACGCATACGTTCGTGTAGCCCTGCACCAGGATGGAGTCGACCACGATGTCCGTGCCGGCAGCGTCAACAGCGGTCGCTGTTTTGGTGACCGTGTTGGTGGCGATGCTTTCGGTCTTGACCTTGCGCCAGTCGTTGCCCGCGTCCTCGCCTGCGCGGGTGGCGATGTCGGTGACCTGGAGCTCGTTCGAAGCCCCGATGCGGAGCATATCGAAGGTCGCCCCGTTGTAGCCGTAGAGAAAGGAGCTGGTCACCAGACCGTTCACGGTGGTGGCCTGGGCGTCGGCCTGGGTGCCAAGAACGTACAGGCGGTCCCAGGTCGTGCCGTTGTAGCCGTAGCACATCGAGTCGACCCAGGGGGCGGGGGTGCTGTTGGTGACCCCATCGGCGCCAGCCGCTGGACCAGTCCAGCGCTGCAGCGTGGTGCCGTTGTAAAAGAGGTTCGCGTTCGCGGTGTAGCTGAAGTTGTTCTTCCCGGTCATGTCATCCGAGATGGGGCCGGACTGCTGGGCGATGGCGAAGGTCGCGAGGGCCCCGACCAGGACGACGCCGCAGAGGATCAGTAGGCTTTTTCTCATGGTCGTTCTCCTTTAGTTCGCGACCCGGGCGGTGATCCAGCAATCCGCCGAGGTAGTCACCGCGGCCGTCGCAGCGGCCATGACCTTCACGTAGCGGTCGGTGGAGTTCGAGAAGGCGAACGCTCGAAGGGTGATCCCCGGGGCGACATTGGTCACGTTGGTGTCAAGCAGGACCCAGTTCGTCCCATCCGGGCTCACGTAGAGATAGGTGGTGTCGAGGCTGTTCACGCCCCCGGTGTTCTTGACGTTGATGGTGTAGCCGGCGTAGCCGAGCACTTCAACGCTGGCCAGCACCTCGGTTTCGGCAGCGGTGACCGTGGCGGTGGTGGTTTTTGTGGGAGCGTAGGTCGCGACCGACTGGATGCGCACCTTGCGCCAGTCATTCGTGCTGTCCTCTCCAGGGAGGAGGTCGGCCTGGTGCACGAAGATGCCGTTCGCGTCCGCTTTCACCGGGTAGTAGAAGGGCCCGGTCGCGCTGTAGCCGTACATGATCGAGCCCACGTAGGGGCCATCCACCGGGGCGCTGATCGAGCTGGTCAGGCTCCCACCTAGCCAGTACTGGGAGGTGGATGCACCCCCGTCGTAGAAGGCATTGAGCGCGATGGTGACCGGGGCGACCGTGGTGGCCAGCGCCGAGTCGTAGGTCTCGCCCGTCCAGCGACGGTAGTTCGTGCCGTCGTAGAAGGTGCCGAGACTGAGCGTATAGGGGGCGGCCATCGCCGTCCCGAGGTTGTCGGCCGGGACCGCGCCGTACCACCAGGTGTTCTTGCTCCCGGTGCTGTCGCGGAACACGTTCAGGGCGAGCGAGCTGGGGGCGTTCACCACGGCCATGTCCGCGTCCCATGCCTCGCCCTGGACCTGCGCGTTCTTGTTCGTGGTGGAGTCGCGGAAGACCCCGAACGAGTTCACGTTGGGATTCGTGACAAACCCCATGTCGGTGTCCCAGAGCTCGCCCGTCCACCGGTAGCCCTTCGACGAGCCGCCCTCGTAGAAGGCGTTCAGCCCGATGACCGAGGGGGCGATGGTCACGGTGTCGATCCCGGTGTCCCATGATTCTCCCTGCCACCTTCTGAAGTTGGTGCCGTCGTAGAAGGTGTTGAAGGCGGTGGCGCCCACGGCGGTCGGCGCCGACCCCAGAGCGTCGCTCAGGGTATAGGTCCGCACCCGGTCCCAGGTGGCCCCGTCGTAGGCGTAGTTGAAATTGTTCGTCCATGGCGCGGGAGTGGCGTTGGCCACGTTGTCCGCCCCGAGCGTCGGGCCAGTCCAACGGACGAAGTTCGTGCCGTTGTAGAAGTACTCGGCGGATTGGACCTGAAGCCCTAGAGTAGTGGGCGCGGTCGTAGCAGCCAGGGGAGCGAGGCGTACACGATCCCAGTTGCCACCAGCCGTGTCATAGCCGAGAAGAAAGCTCCCGGAAGCGGCCCCCAATGAGGCTGCGGCCAGGTTGTCCTGGTTCAGCAGGTAGGCCCGCCACTTCTGCCAGGCCGCTCCGTCCCAGACGTAGTTCCCGACCGGCATCACTCCCGCTGCGGGCTCGACATACAGGGGGTTTGTCTTGGTGGTGCCCGCGCGCTTCTGCGTGCAGGTCAGCCACTCGGCGGAAGTGGGGTTCGTTGCATCGTTGGTGCACTGGTCGGGGTAGCCGACCTTGGAGCCCGTGACCCCGTAGGTCTGGGCGTGGAGCGCCGGCGAAGCGAGCAGGAGCGCCGCGGCCAGCAGGGCAAACGACAACCAGGGTTTCCTCATCGCATTGTCTCCTCCCGGTTGGCATGGCCGGCTCGCGGCGCTCTTTGGTAGGCGCTGACCTCAGTCGGTCATGCCCGCCATGCCCCGGTTTTTCTTCTCCACCTCCCACTTCTTGCGGAGCGTGGAGAGCTGTTTGGAGATCGCGGTCAGCACCGGGCCGCGATCCTCAGCGTAGTCCTTGACCAGCATCCGGCCGGCCTTGTCGAACTCGTGGATCTTGCCGTTCGCCTCCCACCCCTCTAACAGCTTGTAGCCATGGTAGCCCGGGTCGGGGTTCTTGATCCGGGAGACCTCCCCGATGACCTGCTCGGGCTCGAGGAGGTAGGTGGGGTCGAAGGACTTGTCGGCGCGCTTGCGGCGCTCCATGAAGCGGGGGGTGTCGTTCCAGGCCGGGGCCGGCTCGGAGAAGCTGCGCCACTGCGACCCCCGGAGCACTCCCCACGGCTCCAGCCGGATCGTGCCGTTCGGGTCGTTCGGCAACACCATCTGCTGCCGGACTCCTGAGATGTTCACGAACTCGGGGGTGGTGCCGTCCTGGTCCTTCATCGGTACGGCGTAGTTCCCCCGGGCTCTATCGAGCGGCATCCTCACGCGGTTGCCGTCGATGTCCTCGACCTCGACGTAGGGCACGGACCCTTCGGGCCTGGCAGCGTCTTTCTCTCGTCCCATTGGAAAGCTCCTCCATGACAGAAAGTGGATAAGATGGCGGCCGAACGGCGATGAATCACCGCCAGCCGCCATCTTATCCTGAGGAAAAATCCCCTGTCAATACGGCGGAGGCGCTTCCGTGGCCAGATCCGCTATCAGGTCACGGAGACCGTTCCGTAGAAGTTCGCGTTCACGATCTTGAACGCGCTCCGGGTCAGGTAGCCCTTGCCCGGCTGCATCTTCGTGTTGTGGATGGTCGGGGTCGTCCAGACCGGGATGTAGGGGCAGTAGGCCGACCCGGTGTAGAGCCAGTTGCTCCCCTTGTGCAGGATGAGCGCCTTGTCCGAGGGGTGGAAGAACGGGTCCACGTAGACCTTGTACTTCCCACCCAGCGTGCCGAACAGGTTCGGCCCGGTGACGATGTTGCCCATCAGGGCGTCGTTGCCCTCGTTGAGGAAGCGGAAGGAGTTCAGCTTCCGCAGCCGGCTGGCGAACGAGGTCCCGCAGAGGATCACGTTCGGGTCGACGTAGATGTCATCGAGGATGGCCTTCGAGGCGTCCTCGATGGCGTCCATGAGGCTCTCGGCGTACTGCTTCGGGGTGGCGTTGGCCCAGGGGTTCGGGGTCGCCGGCTGCGACGAGCTCCAGTTGGTGTTCGTCGCGGCGTTGTTGGCCAGCATGTTGATGCTGGTCCGGTTGATCTCGCGCTCGATCTCCTGGCCGAGCATCTTCACGATCTCGGGCTCCAGCGAGAGGTTGTGGTAGGCCTGGAGGTCCTGCTCGGCCTCGATGTTCCAGACACCTTTCAGCTTCTTGCTGCTGGCGGTCACCGAGCTGCTGGTGATCCGCATGTTGAGTTCCTTGGGCTCCTGTCCCTCGCCGGGGTCGTCGGCGTAGGCGGGATCCTCGGAACCGTAGATGCTGGTGCCCGAGGAGTAGGCGCCGCCCGAGGAGCCGTACTGGAAGTCGAGCACGAACATCCGGCCGACCGGCTGGCTCATCGGCTGGACCGAGGTGATCTCCCACAGGAAGAGCCGGGGCCAGATCTTCCGGATCAGCGGAAGCTGCCAGGTGATGTTGGTGGCGATCGAAGTGGTCGCCGTGGTCTCGTGCAGGACCCCGATGGAGCCCTCGGCCATCCCGGCCTGCCGGACCATGTTGTCCAGGCAGTGCTCGGTGATGTACCGGCGCCGCATTCTCTCGGCCGCGGGCACGTGGTAGTGGTCGAGCACGGGATCGGAGAGGAGGTCAACGGTCTTCTTCTCCATCTCGGGCATCGCCGCCTGGGACTCGAAGAAGTGCTGCCAGCGCTTCTGGCGCTGCGCGGAGGGGTTGAGCCAAGCGAGCTCCCCCTCCAGGTTCTTCACTTCCTCCAGAAGGTCTTTGCTGAGGAACTTTTCGATCATCGCATTTTCTCCTTGCGTTCTTTTTGTTTTCGTCGCTCCGCGAATCCGGCCTTGCTCTTTGTAAAAACTTTTTACAAAGAGGTCAGCATGCTGACCTGGGCCTGGACTGCCTTCTGGGCCTCGGTCAGGTCGTCGGCCTTGGGGGGCTCACGGTCGCCACCCAGCATCAGGCCCTTGCCAGCCGGGGCCTGGGCCTCGGCGGCCTTGCACACCGACTCGACGAAGTCGATCCGGTCCTTGATGAAGTCGCGGGCGATCTCCTCGGTCAGGTCGTCGGCTCGCTTGGCCACTTCCGCCCGGACCTTCTCGGTCACGAACGGGCCCTTGCCCTTGAGGCTCTCGTCCAGGATGGCCGCGACGCGCTCGCGCTCCTTGATCCTGGCGGCCTCGTCGGCGAGCTTCTGGTTCTCGGCCTTGACCTCGGCCAGCTGGGACTCGAGCAGGGCGAACTTCTCGGCCGCCTCGCCCTCGAAGGGATTGGCCTTCTTGTCACCGAAGTTGACGAGCTTGCCCTTGCCCTTCTTGCCCTTCTTGGCCTTGGGGTCCTCTTCCTCGTCGTCCTCTTCGTCGGCGCAGGCGGCCTCTTCCACCGGCTCGAACTTCGCCGCGAACTCGTCGGACTTGAGGAACGCCTCGGTCATCTTCACGACCTCGCCGCGGACCTTGTCCTCGTAGTTCTTCTTGGCCGACTCCTCGGTTTCCTTCTGCTTCGCCTCGACCAGCGCCTTGACCTTGTCGCTGTCGAGCACCTTCTTCCACTCGTCCTCGGTCAACTTCGCGATGTCCAGTGCCATGGGTATGGTCTCCTCTTCTTGAAAGTCGTCGATCTTTGCGCCCTGCACCGACTGGTCGACCACCAGGTCGAAGGTTCGGAACTGGAAGTTCTCGTCCACCACCTTGACCTTCTGGCCGATGTAGTCGGGATTCGCTGCGGCGAGCGGGTTGGTTTCCTCCAACTGCACCTCGGTGAAAGTTCCCCGGGCGCGGGAACTCGTTCCGAGCTTGAATCCGGCGCGCACGATGGCCGCCGCGTTGCGGCCCGCCTCCGTGTCGGCGAACTCCGCCTCTCCCATCACCTTCCCGTCGGGCAGGACTTGAAGGTTGGTGAGCCCTCCGGCCACGTTCTTGACCGACGGGGACTTCACCGATCCGTCGGGCAACTTCTCGGGGTGGTCGGAAAGCATGAGGACGGAGCGCTCCTCCAGGTTGGGCTTGATGCGCTCTACCTCCCGCTCCCACAGACTCTTCTTATAGAGGGTGCCGTTCTGGGTGACCCGGTCGGCCTGCGCGAACATCCCGCGCACGCGCATGATCACACCCTTGGGCAGCGTCTCTGCTTTTTCTTGGATGTCTTCGAGGATCTGAAACGTAGAAAAAAGCGCCTTGTCTTCCACCAGCTCGCCGACACGTCGGGCCATGGGTTGGGGTCCTCCTCGTTGGGACTGCCCGGATGCTAGCCGGGCTGGTTGAAGCAGTGCCGCAGCACCTTCCCTCGACCGTGCTGCAGCGGGATCTCGGCGCGGGCCCGCCAGCGCCCGCCTTCGAGTTCGAAGCTCGAACGGAAGGCTTTGAGGCTCAGTTCCTGGGCCCGGTCGAAGGGGTGCTCGGCATCCTCGACCAGCCGGCCGATGGAGCGAGCCAGGAAGTTCGCCTGGGCCTCGGAGAGCAGGACGCCGTCGACCTCGGTCGGGGTCCCGCAGAAGGTCCGCACTTGTTCAAGGGTCAGCATTCAAACCTCGTGGGTGGGTCAACTCTTCATGCGTTGCCACTTCTCTTGAAGGGGATGCCCTGGAAGTGAAAGGCGGTCTTACCGATCACGATGTCGCGGAGCGCTTCCTTGGCCTCCTGGAACATCAGGTGGTCGGGTCCGAGCTTCTGCCGCTCGTGCAGGTCGAAGATGCGCCAGACGCGCATGCCGTTGACCCAGTACGGGCCGCAGAGGCGGAAGCGGGTCTCGCGGGGGGTCTCCCGGCGGTTGGGGCCGATGACGTCTAGGGCTGGGCGACTCATCGCTTCTTGGCCTCCTCGAACTTCTCCAGATTCAGGGATCCGTCTGCGTTGCAGAACCGCTCCAGCACCGCATCGACCGCGGCCTGAAGACTGGCGGTCAGGCGCTGGCCCTGGAACATGGCGGGCAGGGGCTTTTTCTTTTTCTTGAGCTTAAAGCACGGGGCGAAGTCGGCGCTGGCGGTGGTCACGGGGGGCCTCCTTGGGTTTGTAAAAACTTTTTACACGGGCTCTAGCACCTGGACCGTCTTCCAGTGGAGCTCGGCCCGGGACATCTTGCGCTTCTTCCCCCGGGGGTCCTCCACCTCGAACTCGTCCCGCTCTGGGTCGTAGGCGAGCACCCGGTAGGTCTCGAAGCCCCTGCGCACGGCCAGCCCGACCAGACCCACCGGGTCAGGGCCCGCGGGCATGAGCGCGCGCAGGGAGTCCAGCAATTCAGAGGCGCAGTTCATCTGGCCAGGCTCTCGCGAGCGACCAGGTTGGTGATGCCCTGGATGCGCTCCTCGAGGTCGTCGGAGCTGAGGATGCCCTCGGCCAGTCCGTCCAGCTCCTTGATCACGGCCTCGTTGATGGCGAGCGTGCCCGCAGTCAGGCCGGCGCGGACGACCTTGGCCACGTAGTCCTGGTTGAACTTCACCGCCCGGGTGGCCTTGAGCATGGCCTTGTTGTACTGGTAGTCGCTGACCACGTCGTCGTGGATGCGGGCGGCGACCTTCTGCAGGAGCGGTTCGTTGTTCTCGTGGAAGGAGGCGACCTCTGATCCCCGCACGGCCCACTGCACCTTCCTGCGAATGCAGGCGTCCAGGTAGGCCCGGTTCTCTTCTGCGGTGAGCTCGTCGTTCTTCGGCTGTTCCTTCTCCACTTCGATCTTCAGCTCGGCCATGCGTGTCACTCCTTGGTCCGGCCCAGCCGGACGGGGGTTTTCAGGTAGGTGATCCCTTTATCCTCCACCGCGGCGTCCAGCCGCCGCAGCGTGTCCTCAACCTCTTGTGATTCCCCCCGGAGCCACACGTACGTCCTGGCCAGCACGTCATCGTCGAAGGGCCCGACCTCCACTTCCGTTCCCCGGGCTGCAAGCCAGGCCAGGGGAAGCAGGAGGAAGGTCTCCCGGAGCGTCTTCGCGATCAGGTTGTAGCGGGCGATGGCCATGCTATTTTTTTTCTACCACTCCGGTCCGATTTTTTTCGCTTTCAATCCGACCGAGCGTTTGTAGCTGTTGAGATTCAACTTAAAATCTTCGCTGTTTTTTTCGTGTTCTTTGTCGAACTTCAGACCGCTGGAAGCTTCATAAGACTTCGCGTATTCGGCCTTAAATGCTTTGACGGCCATCTTTGGATCTTTCGTTTTTTTCCATGTGACATGTCCAGCCAGTTCTGCTCGATCCTCTGGTCTCACCAGAGGGTATGAAGTATCGTTTTTCTTCAGCAGCGAGTTGATCCGTTCGTCTGCAGGATGCTTTCCTGCGGGGACTGGAAAATCTTTTCTTACTTGCGCTGCTTTCTTTTCCAGCCGATCGTTTTCCTTCGGATCTGCATCATAGGTGGTTTTCTCCTTCTTTCCTCCACCCCCGCCCTCCTCA
>Ga0209668_10000470_pt1 | contig 16460 bp, 14 predicted proteins | sample FrelakmetPLP11PL_FD_187150 | JGI IMG/M metagenome (GOLD analysis project Ga0209668, IMG submission 187150) | Freshwater lake sediment microbial communities from the University of Notre Dame, USA, for methane emissions studies - PLP11 PL (SPAdes)... | ecosystem: Environmental > Aquatic >... | reverse complement strand
CGCTTCCGGGTCCCTGAATTTTTGGCTCCACAGGTGGGCCGCCAAGCCGGACTGGCACAGGCCGTAGTATCCTAAAACGATCTGTCCCACCGCGATGTAACCGGTGGCCAGCTGCCCCATCCCGAATAGAAGACCCACCGCTATCTGGGCGATGGCCGTGGTTCCCAGGATGATCTGCCCGAAGCCGAACACTATCCCCACCCCGAACTGGGCGATGGTGATGGCGCCGATGCCGAACTGCCCGATGGCGATCCAGCCTTTGGCCACCCTTAGGTGTCCGTTCCTGTCCTTGCCGACCGAGACGTGGACCAAGGGCCAGCCGTAGTAGGATGTTTTGGACTTCCAGTCGAAGCCCCACCCGTTCCAGCTTTGGTTGGCCGGCTGGGGCGCCCCGCAATGGGGGCAGCGCATGGCATTGGGGCTGACCTCCTTCTTGCACTCCCGGCAGCTGGAGAGGCTCATTTTTCCTCTACTTCCAGTTCTGTCTGCGGCTCCTCTTTTTCCGGCAATTCCTCCTTGGCGTCGTCTATCAGCTGGCGGACCCGGGGCGGCATGGCCAGCTCCTCGGTGGGATACCGGGCCAGGATCTGGGCCAGGATCCGGGTCTGCTCCTTGGGCATCATCCGCTTGTTGATGATGATCTTCTCGGTGCCCTTGAGTTTGCACCAGCCTCCCCGGCCGTCGAACTCGTCGAATTTGATGGACAGGCCCAGCTTTTCGGCCAGCCCGGTCATGGTTTCGATTATTTGATTGTCGCGCATTTTTGTCCGTTATTTGGTTTCGTTTTTCATTTTTTATTTATGGTCGGTCGGTCAGGGTTTTCGTCATCCTGCGCCCAGTATAAAGGATTTTCGATGATATATTGTCTTATTTTATCGTATGATTTATCGTTTCGGATGACATGTTCAAAATAATTACGTTGCCATATTTTGTGGCCCGGTGTATTACGCAATTTATTTATTTGACGGGTCACCGCCGCTGTGTAACAACGGATGATGGTCGGCAATGATCCTTCGACGGGTTTCCCAAAACATTCGATCGTACCCGTAGGGGCACGATGCATCGTGCCCCTACAATGGTCATCATCTGTTATTATCAATATCCCGTGAATATGATTCGGCATAACCACAAATACGTCCGGCATGACATATGGCCGCAATTCACCGGTTTTAACCCATTCGTTGCGGGCAATTTCTCCGTATGGGTTTAATTTCATTTGGCCATTGGTTATTTCGCCAAACAAACATTTACGGTCACGGACACAGATTGTAACGTAATACGCCCCTTCCTGCGAATAATCATATTCCGGCAGGCGGATGGAACGACGGTGATTCAACATGTTATTATTTCAGATCCTTTTCTTCTATCACCTCGGCCTCAAACACAAACAACTTGGTCTCCTTCTCCCTCCAGGCCCCGGCCGGCAGGCCCGCCTTGTGGGCGCAGAGGTAATTCAAGGTCTCCTCCCGGTTCCAGCCTTCCTCGGCCGCCACCTGTGGCAAAAACACCCCGGAGCGCCCGCCCCGATGGACGATGATGCCATGCTGGCCGGGAATGAACTCCTCAGGCTTGTCTATCTGTCTTTTTGGTGTCAGCACCGAGATCTCGTATTCCAAATGCGGCAACTCTGCTTCCGCGACCCCGGGAAAGCGCGGATCGTCCACCGCCGCGGCCACCGCCATCTCGGCCACCGCCAGATACAGCGGCTTGATTCCCTCGATGTACCCGATGCAGCCCCGCAGCTGCCCTTGCTCCTTCAGCGTGACGAACACCCCGCGCAGTTCGGACAGCCTGGGGGTCAGCGGAGTGAACTTCGGCTTGGGCAGTCCCCTGACCTCGGCCTCGATCGATTCATGAGCGATGCGGAACAGTTCTTGTTTTTCCTCGATGGCTAGCATTTTAGTTTTCTTTTTACGCAACTATGTCGTTTTGTTTTCTTGCCCTGAGCATTGCCGAAGGGTTGATTTCTGATCTTTTATTTTGTCCTATAGAGTCCCGCGGAAAGATACCCCACCACCTGGTCCTTCTCCCCGGTGACGTCTCCCGAGGTCCGGTAATCATAGACCACGCCCTTATCCGCCCCCAGCAGTTTGCAGGCGATCATCACGGCCACTATCGGCCCGCCCCCGCAGGCCTCGCATTTCTCGAAGGCCAGCTCCCCGGCCAGTTTTTCGGGATCGTAGTTCTCGATCGCCTTGACCACCTTCTGGTCCAGCTTTTTGGCTTCGGCCTGGGAGTGAAAGTGGGACAGGTCGCTGGAGGCCAAGAGCAGGATCCCCTCACAGTTTCCATTGAGCGCATGAACTATGGAATGGGCCAGCCTCTCGCAGGAAGCCAGACAATGGTTGGACACCATGATGGGAACGATCTTAAAGCCGGGATCCAATACCGTCTGCAGGAAGGGCAGCTGGATCTCCAGCGAATGCTCCTGGGCGTGGGCCACCGGCAGGTCGGCGATATGGGTCTGGTCCTGGCTGATGATCTTCTGGCAGAGTTCAGAGTCGATCTCCACTTTTCCCAGCGGGGTCTCCCATTCTCCTGAGGCGTATATGGCGGAACCCTCGAAACTAGCGCGGTGGCTGGGGCCTATCAGCACCACGGTCTTGATCCCCAGGCCTTTGAGATTCTTGTAAGCAAAAGCCGCCACCGGTCCGGAGTACATCAATCCAGCGTGCGGAGATACTATCCCCAGCAGTTCGGAATCCGTGGGATATGTCTGGGCCGCCGTCAGGTACTTTTCGACCTCAGCCTTAAGCTTGGCCGCCTCGCCCGGATACCAGCTCCCGGCAATGATGGATCTTCTGATGCTCATTTCAATTCCCAATTTGCAATTTGAAATTTGCAATTGCTAATTGTTCATCCCCGGTCCGCGAACTTCGGGTAGTCCATGTTGAACCGCTTCTTATGATAGACCTTCAGCGCCAGATATGTGCCCAAAAGCAGTAAAAAGAACATGGGATACATCAGCCCCACCAGCAGCACCAGCACCAATGATCCGCCCTGGTAGGACATCATGGTCCAGCGCATCTTTTGGGTGACCACCGCTATCAGGAACAGCGGCAGGGCGCAGACGGCGGCGATCAGGCACAGCCTGTCGTTCAGGTAATAAGCCAGGCCGGCCGAACCGGCCATCAGGGCCAGCCCCAGCCCGATGGTGACCGTTCCGCCCAAAAAGACCCCGGTGGTAATGTTGCCGGTGGCCTTGTCCGAATGGTAGTCGGGAATGGTGGTGTTGACGTAGACCGCCGCCACCGCCAGCATGTAAGGCGCCGCCGCCAGCCATATTTTTTCACTATACTGCCCAAAGACCAGCCAACCCGTGGCAAAGGCCAGCCCGCCGTAGCCAAAACCGTTGGCCGCCATGTCCAGGAATGGTTTGGCCTTGAACTTGAACGGAGGCACCGAATACAGCAGTCCCAGGATCCCCGAGGCCAGAATGATCACCGCGAAGGTCCGGCTGAAATAATAGACGGCCAGGGCCAGGGCCAGCACCATCAGTATCCCCGCCTCCGCCCAGATGCCGGACTTGCTGACATAGCCCTCGGCCACCAGGAACAGTTTCTTGTTGAGCCGGTCGGTCTCGATGTCGAATATCTGGTTGACGATGTAGACCGCCCCCATCAGCCCGCTGTACAGGGCCAGGGCCAGCCACAGCTTTCCGGGCAGCAGCCAGAGCGGCTTGGCGGGAACTCCCGCCTGACGCTGGGCCTGGTAAAAGCCCGCCAGCAGCAGGGTCCAGGCCGGCACCAAAAGGATGGGCCTCAGGACGAAGAAATAATCCAGGATGTTTGGTTTTTTGTCGTTCATTTTAAATTTGTCTTAATTAGCCCGTAAACTAGTAATGATAATCCTGAATATCATTATAGCAAGGGCGTTTAATGATGTCAAGAAAAGAAGAAAAGTTTTGACCGCAGTGAACTGTGATGTTTAAAAGGCCCGGTATTTAACCGGGCCTTTGGGAAAAGAACTTCCAAATATGTAACTGGTTCTTGGTCTTTGCCATTTATCTTTTGTTGGTGTCGTCCGTTTTTGGACCAGGATCAAATATTTATTCCCGTTTAAAATTTCCAATCCCAAACAAGTTTAAATCCCTGGAAGGCCGGCTCCCAACGGCAGAATCCTCCGGAGCAGACCAGACCTCCCTTGGTCTTTCCCACCGAAAGCTTAAGCTGCTGCTTGCCCTGGTCGAGATCAGCTGTGAATCCGGCCTCGCCCCAGCTTTTTTGGCCGTCGTACTCGGCCACCGGCTTATCGGCCAGTTCGGCCGAGGCAAAGACATTCAACCACTCCAAAGGCACCCAGCCCAGTTCGGCCAGGACTTCGTAATAATCAAGGTCTTCGGTTTGGTAAATATTGTTATAGCGGTTGCCGCCGGCCTTTAAGGACAAAGTCTGATCCGTGCTGTATCTCCAGACGATCCCGGCCGAAGCCCCCTGGTATTTTTTGACGATGATGTCGGGCTGCAGATTGTCCTCCTGCCTGATCCTTCCCTCGGCGTTAAAGGTGATGGTTTCGTACGCCTCCCAGCGTCCATCGATGAAAAGGTCCTGCCACTTCATGGCGCCGGAGTATGACCGGCCGTCTGATGTTTCTATGTTGTCAAGCTGATCATTTGTTTTGGCCCAGGAATAGTTGCCCCGAAGTTCCAGAAAAGCCCAGGGTGTGGCCGTCAGGTCGGCCTGAAAACCGTATTCATCCCGGCCATTGTTCAAAAGCCGTCCCTCCCGGTTGCAGGGCGGCGGTGCGTTGATGCCAGCGTCGAAGTCCCGGTAGTCTTTGATATCCATCATAACACCGACTCCCCTGAATGATGCCGACAAACTGCCGTAAATGGCATGGCCGTTAACGTCATCAATGCCAACCCAGCCGGCAGAAGGTGACAGTTGGCCGTAGGTGCGCCTGGCAGCGTACTCGCCGTAAATATCCACAGGGCCTAAAACTCCGCTCAGGTTCCCGCTGTACATCTCATCCACCGGCTGGCCCAGCGAAGGATCGGCGCCCGGCCCTGCGGCATTGGCCCTGAGGTAGACCAGACCGGGGGTGATGGATGAAAGCTTGGTAAACTTAAGCTCGGTTCCAAGGTATGTTTTGGAGGTGTCCAGTTCCCTGGTGTTTTCTTTGATCCGCCCGAACAAAAGGCGGGCATCGCCCAGATTTTCCAGCGAAGCGGAGACCATGACTCCGTCCAGATACCGGTCTATCTTGGCGGCCTGCTCGTTGGCGCAATTCAGCGCCAGGCCCCGCCCCAAAGTGGCGTAATAGTTGCCGATCCGGGCCGCCAGCAAATCAGTTTTAAGCTGGAGGTAACGTTTGGAGAACCCGGAGAACAACGGATCATCGTCCCAGGTCTCCTGGTCGTAAAGGAATTTTAGCCCGGCCTCGAGCTTGAGGCCATCCTTCAAACTGCCGGCCAGCCGCAGGTCGCAAGCTTCCTTATAATGGAACACATCGTAACTGTTGCCGGAGTTGGCTTGTGAGATCCAGGAGGTTGCCTGATTATTGCCGGAGAGATCCCAGGCCGGGGCCGAGGAGGCCGCCGCCAGCAGGAAATAAATTAAAAAGACATTTCTCACGGCAGCACCTCCAGGTAAAGCTTCCGGCTCATGATGTGCGAGGGATTGTCGGCGGCCCACAGCTTAAGCGTCAGGAAATGTAAGCCCTCCGGAGGAGGAAGAGTGCTGAAGTTGAAATGCACCGTCCAGTGCTGGGTGGCCCCGGCATTGAAAGCGGCAGAGGCAATGCTGTTCGGACCCATGCACCCAGTCTCGGTACAAATGTAACCCCAGAAAAGCAGGGAATCGGAATTAAGCGCGGTCGGGGCCTGGGCGTAAATGTTCATCTTGGCGGAAAGGTTGGTCAGGAAAAAGTGGTATCCCAGTTCCGGTGTTTCCGGGTCCGACAGGCTGTAGCTGATGATGGTATCCGGCAGCCAGGTAACGGAATCGGGGGTTATTACCCGGGAAAAGCCATATCCTCTGGCATCGGTAAGCTTCCAGATTGTTGACCAGTTTGATGTCCCAAATACGTTCGTGGCGTTTGCTCTCCAATGATAAGTGGTCAGCGAGTCAAGACCGGTCACTGTCCGGCTGGTATCTGCCAAACCGCTTTGATTATATGAAGCATATCGGAAATCACTGTAAGGCGAGAGCTGCAGTCCGTAACTGGTTGCTTCAAAGCTTGAATGCCAGGCCAGGTTCAATGAGGGATCCAGAGCGGCATTGGTTATGCCGTTGGCCGGCGAGATCAGCACCGGGGGCTCGGGAGCCGGGCTGGCGGTGGTGGTGAAATAACCCGTGTTCGCCCAGTCAGATATCCCCGCGATGTTGGCGGCATTGACCCGCCAGTAATAGGTGGTGGCAGGATCCAGGCCCAGCAACCCCTGGCTGATTCCGGTCAATCCGGTTTGAGAATAGGCGACGCTGGCGGGGTAGAACGAATTGCTGGTGGCCACTTGCAGGCCGTAGCTTAAAGCTCCGCTGCTGGAGTTCCAGCTCAGGGTGGGGCTTTTGCTGATTCCGGTGTCTCCATTGGCCGGAGCAACCAGGGTCGGCGCGTCCAGCACTGTGACGGCAGTAGTCGTAAATCGCCGCCAGGAAGACCAGGGCGAGGTCCCGGCATTGTTGCTGGCGTTCACCCGCCAATAATAGGTGGTGGAGTTTGTCAAACTGCTCAGTCTGAAGCTGGTCCCGGTCAGACCGCTTTGAGAGCCGCCGCCAGCGAACAGGCTGTCGGTGTCGTACTGCAGGGTATAGCTGGCCGCTCCGCTGCTGGCCAGCCAGCTCAAGGTGGGGCTTAGGCTTTGTTCAATCGCGTTATTGGCTGGCAGGTTCAGAACGGGAGCGGCCGGAGGCTCCACCGCTGCGATTATACGTACCTTGGCCGCCTGTAGTATTTCCTTAGTATCATTGTTGCGGATATAGGCGATCAGCGAAAGGCGCCAAGGCAGCCACATTGAATCCCTGGCTATGCCGCCCATCTTGGTTATTGAGGAAGCCGGCTGGATATCCAACGGATCGCCTTTGGTATTCGGAGCCAACGAACGGGCCACATAACGGAATACTTTACCGTATTCGTTCACCGAATCTTCGACCACCACCAAAACCAGGCCCAGGTTGGAACTCTGGGACAACGAGGCGTCGGAATCGATCTTAAGAGAATAAACTATGGAATTCTGGTCCAGTTGGGCACTCAAACTTAGCTTTAAAGGACTTGCCACAAGTTTACGCAGATCGGCCTTTTGCTTGTAAACCTGGTATGTGGCTACTGCATCGTTTGCCACTATGTCTTTCTTGTATTCGATGCCATCGCAAGAGAAAAACGGCAGGCCCATAGGACTGATGTTAGCTTCATAGCTCTGAACCAGGGTGTCAGACGCAAAAAGCCCCATGCTGTCGCCCATCGATTCAAAATTCACCGGATGCATCTCCACCAAACAAAGAGCATCACCCATTTCCGCAGCCAAGCTCTCGGCCGCAGCATCTGCTTTAGGACAGTTCGTGCATTCTTCCGAAGTAAACAGTTCCACCAGCACCATACGTTGATAGCCCTGGCCGGAGGTCACCGTGGTCGGCAACTTCTTTCCGCAGCCCCATAACAACAGAGATATTAGTGTTGCCCCCGCTATGGCCGTTATTGAATAATTTCTTGATATCATTTACTGTCCTCGTTCCCTTTGGCCGTGCTGTCGCAGACCGACGACGAATCGGCAGTCTGGCACCTTTTAGGCCGAGGGTTCAGGCCAGCCGCGCCTTTGACCGCCGCCTCCAGGCCGTCCTCGTCCCCCGGCTTGTAACCAGTATGCTGGTAAAGCAGTTTTCCGTCCTTGCCCACTATGAAGACCCCGGGGACGTTTGAAAGCCCAAACGACTGCATGGCCTCCTGCTCCGGGTCCAAAAGGATGGGAATGGTCAACCGCTTGCCGCTGGCCACTGTTTTCACCTTGCTGGCTGTCTTGGCGTCGTCGATTGAAATTGCGAAGAAGCTGAGTCCGCTGTCCTGGTACACCTCGTATATCTTCTGCAGCTGGACCAGCTCGTCCTGGCAGGGGTGGCACCAGGTGGCCCAGAAAGCCACCAGCACCGGGCCGGATTCCAACACTTTGGCCAGTTCAACCCTGCCTTTGCCCTCCAGAGGCTTCAGTTTGAAATTCAGGTCCCCGGCGGCGGCAGAAATCGTGTTTAGGGAAAACCATACTGATAAAAATATTGGCAAGAACAGTTTCTTGGCAGATAATTTCCACATCATCTTATTCCCTCTAAAGCTTTTTGTTAACTGTCTCCTGCTTATCCTAAGTGTTGGCACCCAAGATAACACTGAAGAATGTCTTCTTTCTGCTTATCTCTATAACGCTTGAATTTATATTATAACAAGAGGTTTCAGCCCTGTCAAGAGATTGTGGCGAGGTCTTGCAATAGATAACATTTTTCTAAAAAAACCAACTTGTAAACAAAAAAAGACTTGACAAATCGATCGTTTTTATTATAGAATATGTCATTAACTTCAAACCTTAACTTTCTGACAGGTACCCAAAGGGGGGTGCGAATAAATGATCAACCACACTGACATAATCGCGAATCTGCTTCCCATGGATAGCTTCCCTGGGATAATTGCGCCCCCATGCCACAGTTGATTTGAATTGATCTTCTTTACAAGGCCTTGGGTTTGCGCAAAACCTGCGGCCTTTTTCTTTTACCATTCTTCGTTCCGGCGCTGAGGCCGGGCGAAAAGCCGCAGGAAAATTTTTAACCTGTGGCTTTTTTATTTGCCCGTCATCTCCCCAACCCGCAGAGGCGGCTCAAAGCGAGATCAGCCACGACACCGAAGGGAGGACAATATGCTGAAGATACTGGAACGCTGTTTAAAAGATGACCCAACGCTCTGCGAATTGCATAAATTGGATCAGATCATAAAGAGCATCTCGTTGCCGGATCTTAGGACCATCAGCGGAAAACCCATCATCAACTAACAAACAGAGACATTGAGGTAAATAATGGACCTTTCAATCCTGGGCTGGGATGATCATTTCGAGCGGAATTTCCGTTTGCTGGTCGCCGCCCTGCCTGAAAACAAGAACATCCTGGCCGGCCGGGTGACGGCCGTCCATTTAAGCTTGGTGAGGGTCTTAACGGAACTGGGCGAGCTGGAACTGGCGGTATCGGGAAAACTGCGGGACGGGATACTGACCGAAGGACTGCCGGAAGAATGGCTGACCGGGATCCCGGCGGTGGGCGACTGGGTGGCCTTTGACCACGACCCGGCCAACCGCAGCGGGACCATCAAGGCCATTTTGCCCAGGAAGAACTGCCTGACCCGCAACCGGGCCGGAGCCTTGACCGACCAGCAGACCATGGCCGCCAACATCGACACCGTGTTCATCGTGGGGGCGCTTAACGACGAGCTTAATTTCAGCCGGCTGGAGCGGTATCTGGTCTCGGCCAGGAACTGCGGGGCCAGCCCGGTGATAGTGCTGAACAAGTCGGACCTCTGCTTGGATCCGGCGGAAAAACAAAGGGAAGCGGAACGGGCGGCCCGGGAGATCCCGGTGGTGGTGGCCAGCGCCGCCAAGGACCAGGGGCTGGAAAGGCTTTGGGAATTTCTGCCTGTAGGCAAGACCTGCGTCTTCGTGGGCAGTTCGGGGGTGGGGAAATCCACCATCGTCAACCGGCTTACCGGGACCGATTCCCTGGCCACCGGGGAGCTGTCGGAGTACAAGGACAAGGGCCGGCACATCACCAGCAGCCGCAACCTGTTTTTGCTGCCCAACAAGAGGATGGTGATAGACACCCCGGGCCTAAGGGAAATGCAGCTGTGGGACGGTGGCGACGGCCTGGCCCAGACCTTTGACGATATCGAGGAACTGGCCAGCGCCTGCCGCTTCAAGGACTGCCGCCATGACGGGGAACCTGGCTGCGCCGTGAAAGAGGCCATGGAAAGCGGTGGGCTGGAGCCCTCCCGTTTCAAGAATTACCAGAAGATGCACCGGGAACTGGCGGCCCATCAAAAAAAGCAGGCCATGAAATACAAGATCACGGAACACCGGAGCTCCCAGAAAAAAGTGCGGAGCGGGCAGCGGAGGGAAATGTTGGATGAGGAATGACCCGGTTGGCCCGCAAAATAACAATCAAACAAAAATGGCAACCATTCAACCACGAAGCATGCCCTGAGTGCAATACTGAGTGACACTCTGATCCCGGACGAAGTGCTGCTGGGGGACCCGGCTTATCCATCATTTTGTGTCTTGGTGTCTTGGTGGCTGAATAATTGAATAATTAATTATTGGAATTATCTTATGTGGTTCGATGAAAGCGACGAAAATATAGAAGACCTGCCGTCCAAGAAGATCTACGACCGGCAGCTCTTGAAACGGATGCTTCCCCTGCTTAAGCCCTTCAAAATGAGGGTCCTCGGCGGCGGGTTGATACTGACCATCTCCTCGGCCCTGGGATTGCTGCCTCCCCTGCTGTTGAAACGGGCCATAGACGTCAACATCGCCGGTAGCGACTTTAGGGGCCTGCTGCTGACGGTGGGGCTATATGTCCTGCTCCAGCTGGCCACCTTTGGGGTCAATTACCTGATGCTGGTGCTGCTGGAATCGCTGGGGGTGAAGATAGTGTCGGCCCTAAAGGAGCAGTTGTTCGGGCACATGCTGGGGCTGGACATCTCCTATTTTGACCAGCACCCGGTGGGACGGCTGATCGCCCGGGTGGAAAGCGACACCGAGGCCATCCGGCGGCTGTTCACCTCCACCATGTTCACGGTGCTGGGCGCGGTGGTCAGCCTGGGGGGCATGATATTCATCATGATCCGGGTCAGCCCCCGGCTGTTCCTGGCGGTCTCCACCCTGATCCCGGTGATAGTGCTGTTGACCGTCCTGTTCCAGAAGAAGGTCAGGCCGATGTTCCTGGTGGTCCGCAAAAAATACGCCGAGATCGTGGCCTACCTCACCGAGATGGTCCAGGGCATGAAGGTGATCCAGGCCTTTTCCCGCGAGGAGGCGGTCAAACAAAAGATGGCCAAGCTCAACCGCTCGTATCTCAGGACCCTGCTGCCGGCCGATATAATGACCATGGGCTTTTTCAGCCTGGTGGGAGTTTTTGAGATAATGGGACTGGCCATCATCCTTCTGGTGGGCGGCAACATGGTGGCCAAGGGGCTTTTGACCATCGGGGCCATGGTGCTGTTCCTGGGTTATCTCCGCCAGTTCTTCATGCCGGTCTACGCCTTTTCGGAACAGGTGGGCGTTATGCAGCGGGCCTTTGCCGGCGCCCAGCGGGTCTTTGAGATCATGGACCTCCAGCCCCTGGTGGTCAATGCTGATAAAGACTGCGGATGGACCCGGTTCAACGATTGCATTGAATTCAAGGATGTGAACTTCTCCTACCTGACCCGGGCCGGGAACGACGAGCCGGACTGGGTGCTGCGCGACATCAATTTGACCATCAACAAGGGGCAGAAGATAGCTCTGGTGGGCGCCACCGGCGGCGGCAAAAGCTCCATCATCAACCTGATGCTCAGGTTCTACGACCCCCAGTCGGGCTGCATCACCATTGACGGGACCGATGTCCGGAAGATACCGGTGGACAAACTGCGCCGCCATTTCGGCCTGGTGCTCCAGGACGTCTTCCTCTTCCCCGGAACGGTGAAGGAGAACCTGACCCTGGGATCGGAGATGAGCCGGGAACAATTGGACCGGGCGGTGGAGATCCTGGGGCTGAAGAGGATGCTGGACAAAATGCCCAATGGTTTGGAGTCGGAGCTGGCCGAGCGGGGAGCCAACCTCTCCCAGGGAGAGCGGCAGCTGGTCTCCTTTGCCCGGGCCCTGGCCTTCGATCCCCAGATCCTGATCTTGGACGAGGCCACCTCCTCGGTGGATCCGATGTCGGAAAGGCTGATCCAGGAAGGCATCAAGCGCCTGCTGGAGGGCCGGACCGCGGTGATCGTGGCCCACCGGCTGTCCACCATTCTGGACGCCGACAAGATAATGGTGATCCACAAGGGCCGGATCGTGGAATCCGGCAAGCATCAGGAATTATTGGAAAAGAACGGTTATTATGCCAAGCTGTACCGGATACAGTTTGCCTGATGATCAATATTGATCATTAGCTAATCTTTTAATGTATTAGGGCTATATGTCAGACAGAATAGAAAACAAAAAGGACTCCGGCAGCCTGAAGCTGATCTTTGGATGGCTTTACCGCTACTGGGGTGCTCACAAACTCAAGCTGATGTTGCTGCTGGTGATGACCATGCTTCACACCGCACTGGCCATCAGCTACCCCGTCTTCTTCAAGCTGGTGGTGGACGGCCTGCTCAGCCAGCTTCCCCTGCAGCAGCTGAACCGCAACGTGCTGTTCCTTTTGCTGCTGGGAACCGGGGCGGCCATAGTCAACTGGATATTAATGTCCACCCGGGGCTGGACCAACATGAACATCGAGGCCGAGCTGCGGAACAGGATATTTGCCAACCTCACCAGGCTGGGGCCCTCCACCCTGTCCGGCCACCGGACCGGGGACGTGGTCACCCGGCTGACCGACGACCTGGCCGAAAAGTTCTCCTGGTTCACCTGCTCCGGCCTGTTCCGTGCGGTGCAGGGGCTGGCCTTGTTCAGCTTCATCCTGATCGTGATGTTCCGGATGAACTCCACCCTGGCGGCCTTTGCCCTGCTGCCGGTGCCGGTGGTGGCCTGGCTGTTCCTGTACAACGAAAAGACCTTTGAACGGCGCTTCCTCAAACTGCAGAACGCCATCTCGGCGGTCAATGATTTTCTGGAGGCCTGCTTCTCCGGCATCCGGGTGCTCAAGGTCTACAACCGGCAGGAACATCAGAAGCAGGGCTTTGCCCGGGCCATGGACCGCCGGATAAAGGCCGAGGTCAAGACCATCCAGTCCGAAGGGCTGTTCAATTCCTCCAACATCCTGGTCGACCAGCTGGGGGTGCTGGTAGTGCTGCTGGTCGGGGGGTATCTGGTGATCCACGGGCGCCTGACCCTGGGAAGCTTCGTGGCCTTCAACACCTACAGCCTGATGATGATCGAGCCTTTGTGGAACATGGGCAACTTCTTCCTCGCCGGCAAGCGGGCCGCCGTTTCCTATGCCCGGGTCCGGGAGCTGGAGACCGCTTTGCCGGAGGTCGGCGATCCGGCAGAACCAAGGAGCATATCCTTTGAACGCTCCCTGGATTTTGAGCAGGTGTCCTTCAGCTACGAAAAGAATGACAAATATCAGCTGACGGATGTCAGCTTCCGGGTGGCCCGGGGGGAGAAGATTGCCCTGATGGGCGAGGTGGGCTGCGGCAAGACCACCCTGGTCCATATGCTGCTCCGCCTGCACGACCCGGCCTCCGGCACGGTCAAGATCGACGGCGTCGACATCCGGGAATTCAAGCTGGCAGAACTTCGGAGCATCATCGGCTATGCCCCGCAGGAGGCCCTGCTGTTCTCCGAAAGCATTTTGAACAACGTCATCTTCCACCGGGACAACGTGGACCAGGACCGGGCGGTGGAGGCCGGGCGCATCTCCCAGCTGGAGAAGGAGGTCAAAGGCTTCGCCAACGGCTACGATACCCTGATCGGCCAGCGCGGCACCAGCCTCTCCGGCGGCCAGAAACAGCGGGCCTCCCTGGCCCGGGCCATCGTGGAGCGGATCGCCCTGGGGCATCCCAAGATACTGATCCTGGACGACATCACCTCGGCCCTGGACGCCACCACCGAGGCCCTGGTCTGGCAGGAGCTGAATGAGAAGCTCCCCGGCGTCACCTGCTTCATCATCTCCCACCGGACCTCCACCATCGAACGGGCCGACCAGATACTGGTGCTGAAGGACGGAAAGATCGTGGAACAGGGCAGCCACCAGGAGCTGTTGGCCAGGGATGGGTATTATGTGACCCTGCGGGAGAAGGAGAAACTGCAGGAGAACGGAAATGGCAACGGGGCCAAACCGGCCGTTTAGAAAACCAACCGTAGGTCCCTTACGCTTTAAAGAGAGAATCAATCATGCGGGTAAAACATCGCCGATACGACCCTGAGCATGACTTTCTGCGTGTTCGTGATCTGTTGGCCAACCATTATCTCGTCGGCGGAAGTCCCTATAACTGGGGGATCGAACGGTGGAACTACGCCCGGTATTTCGTAGCCCCGATGTTCGGTGCCCAAGGACTGGTGAATGCTTCTATGGACGACATCCGGAAAAAGAGTCAGGAAGCTATCCGCTTCTGGGAGAATTCAATAGGTGTCTGGGAAAACGAGTCCGGGGAGATCGTCGGCGTGGTAAACCCCGAAGAATACGCGCCAAAACATCCCGGCACGCCGTATATTCAACGACATCCAAGCTATGACTGCCTGCTCGGCGAGATGATTGATTATGCCGAAACAACATTTGCCGGCAACGGAAAGGTTCGGATATTTGTTTTAGAGCATGACAAAAAGTTCCAGGCTTTGGCCGGGAAGCACGGTTATTTAAAGGACTCTAAGCCTTGCGGATATTATTCAGAATACGACCTGGGGCAATTGCCTGTGTCCGACCTGCCTGAAGGATATCGAATACTTTCCATGGCGGATGAGAACGATCTGGATAAACGGCGAAAGGTTTTGGGCCTATCGTTCAGGCATAAAGACCCCAACGATTGGCCGACCCTGTTCTCCTATCAGGAATTGCAGCGAGCGCCCGACTATCGCAATGAGCTCGACCTGGTCGTGACGAACGCCTCCGGCGAATATCTGGCCTGCTGCATCGTTTGGCTGGACGAACACAACAAGATAGCCCATCTGGAGCCGGTGGGATCGATCCGTTTGGGCATGGGCAGACAAGTTGTGCTGGAAGGCCTGCGCCGGGCGGCCACCCTGGGCGCCCAAAAAGCAGTCATTGAATCAGACCTGCGATTTTACGAAAAGATAGGGTTCAAGAGAATACATCCCTCTGGATGTATTTGGACCAAAGAAGGATTTTAAATTGATGACAGCCCCTGAACTTACCGACGGCGTAGTCGTTTTGCGGCTAATGACCTTAGCTGACGCCGATGCCCATCTCGCGAACGAAGATGATGTGACTGTGCGTTTTTTTGGCGGCAGGAGCACCATCGAAACATCCAGAGCCGCGATCGAGGAGGCCCGGCTGTCTTGGGAATCCGGCGGAACGTGGTTGAATTTAGGTATCTGGGAAGCGGCTACCGGCGAACTTGTGGGCTATGTGGATGCCAATCTTGCCTGCCCAGGCTACCGGCCCGGAGTGGCGGCAAACATCACATATAACGTTCGTCCTGCTGTCCGCGGCCGGGGATACGTTCCGAGGGCGGTCGGTCTGATGTTGCGGCATCTATCTGAACAAACCAGCGCCAAAGCAGCCGTGATACAATTCAATCCGGAGAATCATGCCTCGGCCCGGGTTGCTCAAAAGTCTGGTTTCCGGAATTTAGGGGAACGCCTTCATGAAGACGGCACCAAAATGGTAGTATATGGTCTGCCCCTTCGCCCCTGCCCTAATGAACTGTCGCTTTCGGATGTCTGCCCGCAGGATCAAAGTCAAACAAATCATCAAATGGACGATATCATGAGTTTATCGGCCCAAAATAATGTTGTTCCCAGGCTGCCCTATCCGGAATTGCCGGAGGTCATCGACCGGCTCGTTGCCGGGATCAAGGAAGAGCTGGGCGGAAACCTGGTAGGCGTCTATCTGGTGGGATCGTTGGCCACCGGCGATTTTGACCTCGACAGCGACATCGATTTCATGGTCGTGACGAAGGATGAATTGACGGAGGTTACTGTCCAGGCACTGCAGGCCATGCATGCCCGGATACAGGGGCTCGGCTGCTATCCGGCGCAGCACTTGGAGGGATCCTATATCAGCCGCGACCAACTCAACCAATCCGAGGGAATTGGCATCCAGCCGATATGGTATCTGGACAACGGCAGCACGATTTTTGAGCGTTCAACCCACGACAATCAATGGCACGTGCGTTGGATACTAAGAGAACGGGGGATCACACTCCTCGGACCCGAGCCCGGATCACTTCTTCCCCCGATTCCGGTTGAGGCCCTGCTGGCGGAGGTAAAAGCGACGATGCGCCTTATAGCGGATCTATTTGTTGCCGAACTCGGCCAGCCGATCGGCTTTTGGAATTCCCGGTTTGGTCAATCGTTTGCCGTGCTGACTTATTGCCGTATGCTGCATACACTGGCGACCGGTACCGTGCGATCAAAGCTTGCCGGTGTTAAGTGGGCCAGACAAACCTTGGATCCTGAATGGGCTGGGTTTATCCAGCAGGCATGGGAAGAGCGGGAAGGGGTCCGCCATTGTGTTAAAAGGTGGCAACTTGCAGATACGGGAGTATTAGGCAAGACGCTGGAGTTCATTCGATATGCGGTTTTAAAAACGGAGAAAAGTAATGCCTGACCCGACCCAGTCAAGCACCAGCACTATGACACTGAAACAGGTCCTCGACCGGCTGAAAGCACATCCTGCGGTCGA